>FZPS01000157.1_pt45 | contig 144714 bp, 146 predicted proteins | sample 1817821 | NCBI WGS metagenome assembly FZPS01 (sample SAMEA104158645, study PRJEB21678) | metagenome | place: Germany | collected 2015-04-21
CCCTGGGGGCGAGTTTCAATCCACGCCCCCGTGCGGGGGGCGACAGGCCGGGGATAAACTCCTTGGTGCTGTCCAGCGGTTTCAATCCACGCCCCCGTGCGGGGGGCGACACCGACGTTGGCCGCGATATGACCGCCGTTGGTGTTTCAATCCACGCCCCCGTGCGGGGGGCGACTCGGGCAATTCAAGGGGGCTGCATACAGCTATTGTTTCAATCCACGCCCCCGTGCGGGGGGCGACCTGATCATCTTTGGGCAGATAGCCACAGCCATCGGTTTCAATCCACGCCCCCGTGCGGGGGGCGACGTCTCCGCCTCCGGGTTTCCCTCTTCGACTTCCTGGTTTCAATCCACGCCCCCGTGCGGGGGGCGACTTTCGCAGTAGTTCGGTTCTTTCTCAATCAGAATTGTTTCAATCCACGCCCCCGTGCGGGGGGCGACGGTAATGCTTAAAATCCCTTATACATCAAACACTTTTAAGCAGATTTTTGCGAACCTATCATTTATGAAGTTATTATTTCGAGATAATCGGGGTAACAACGTTCCAAATCATTGAAAAACATGTCTTGCGATAACATCACGTAATTATGTTAGCTTCAGGTTCGCACTTTAGAAAAAGACTTAGAACATGAATCGTTAGTTTAAAAAATACTTTCCGTAGTATTTAAACCTCACTTATTTGTTTTAATTTAGGTATTTTTTCAAAGATCAGAATACATTTCCAGGATCAAAGTACGACGGTATTTGTAGAAACTTGGATAAGAAATAGGTATAGGCCCGTTATCTAGCCGGGTAAACATTACCGCCAAACCTTCAACTTCAAGTTGTCTACTTGGCAATAATTTTACAGATTTAACTCCTTTCAATTATCTCTTGATCAATATCGGCGTAGGCAATTGTGATCGTACATTGCTAGACAATCATCGTGTCTTCGGGATCATATGAAGGCTTAGCACCGACGTGCTCCACCCTCCTCCTCCAATTTTTTCCTAAAAAATAGTATCGCAAACTATCTTCATCTTCGTCAATAATTCTTTCTAGCTTACTTTTTAGCATGGCAAACTGTGAAGGATCTAGCAAACATTCGAACACAGAATTTTGCACCCGCTGGCCATGATTAACACACTGCTTGGCCACCTGACGCAATCTTTTGCGACCTTCTGGTGAGGTTGTACTCACATCATAGGTTATCAGAACCATCATTGCTGTAATCTACCTCCTATTTCCAAATAAACGGTGGATACCTGGCAATGTCACCCCTTAGGTGCCTGGCCAGTAAAAGTGCCTGGGCATATGGTAAAAGACCTACCTTGATTTTTTCATTAAGGATCGGGTGGGTCAGCTCTTCTTGTTTCCGTTTTTGCCATGCCTCCAGTACTTTTTTTCTGGCAGTCTCTGTCATAATCACGCCGCCTGATTCCTGTAGTATAAAATCTCGATCGGTTAGCTGTTGCCGGTTAATCATGGTCAATGCAAGCCGGTCAGCCATATACGGCCTGAACTCCTCCATCAAATCAAGAGCCAGACCCAATCTGCCGGGCCGGTCACGATGTAAAAATCCTACATAGGGATCCAGTCCAACAGTTTGTAAGGCAGACTTAGTTTCATGAAGTAGAAGAGTATATAGAAATGAAAGCAATGCATTCACATTATCCCGGGGCGGTCTCCGGTTACGACCCCGCATATAGAATTGCGCTTTCTGTTTTACGATCAACTGATCAAATACGGAGAAGTATCTTCGAGCGGTATCTCCCTCAATTCCCCTCACTTCATCAAGAGCGGGAACTTTACGTAGTTTTAACACGTTGTAAGCCATTAACTTAACAACTTCTTCTATTTCGGATGTTTCCACCTCGTTGCCATAGTCGCTAATAAATCTCCGCAGGACCGTCCTGCAATTGGCAATTTTACCGATAATAAACGATGCTGCCAAGTTCGACGATTCTATCTCTGAATCCGCCCAACGGTACTGTTTTCTCCTTAACAAAACATTACCTTTGGGTGTGCCTTGCACTGTGGCAAGATGCTTACCGTACTCCGTTAGAAATGAAACCGTTACTCCCTTTTCTACGCACATGCCAAGCAGAGCTGGACTTGCTCCCATATGGCCGAAGGTGATAATCCCTTCAAGGTAGTGAATTGGTATCCGGAATACCTCTTGGTCAGAAGCTTTTACTACCAGGTTTTCACCATCTTTAAAAAGGTAAGCTTCGGGGTTGGTAACATAAAGTACGTTTAACATTTTTCTCATGTCCGGTACTTCCTATCGTTCATTCTTCCATTTCGTTAAAAAGATCGGCCATGTAAGCTTCAATCTTTTTGCCAAGCTGGCTAAGTTTTGGTAAACAGATCTCTTTCACAGAACAATTTTTGCATCGTTTACTTTTTTCCGCCGCTGGTGTTTTCCCTTTTTCATAAAGCAAATGCATCTCTTCTGCTAATGTTTTTACTCTCTCCCGAAGACTTTCATTAAAATCAACCCGGTGCCGGCGTTTTGTTTCACCGTAATACATATATCCGAAATCTAAGCTAACTCCGAGCATCTCCTCCAGGCAGATAGCCTGGGCACAAAGCTGGACCTCATCCCAGTCTTCGGGCTTCGGTTTCCCTCGCTTATACTCGACGATGCTATATTGGGTCTCGCAATCATTGCTGGTGCTTCTATATAGTTCAATAAGATCGGCGACACCATACAAACCGAGTGTTTTAGAGAGTAACGGAATCGACCTGACTGTCTTTACATGGCCGCGTGACTCGATAAAATAGGGATCATCAACCCTTTGATGTAGAATCCTACCTTCTGCGGTGCTTAAGTTTTCAATCCATTGTCTTTCTACATGGATCAGCCCCCACTGCCTCTTACAATAGGCAAAGTGTTGGATGCCGGAAAGGGGTAGCAGGTCGTCTTCTTCGTACGTTCTGGAGTTCATGGTTTTTCAATTATATTAACTCCCGCAGGAACAGACGTTTTGTCAATTGATACCTGGTAATCACTAAAAGTTCGGGCAGGCCGGGTGGGGTCAACCCGGGCAACTTTAACCAAGTCAAATAATTTGTAGGCTGGCACGTTGCCCAAAGGGTTATCATGTTCAAAAATAATCAGCTTTCTAGATGCCATTTTCCCTCTTGCTGCTGAGCGATCATGGTCAAACATATTTATCAATGCTTCCCAAAGAAGTTCTAGATCAACACCGGTAAATCCGGTTCGCTCAGCTAAACTGGCAGAAATAAAACCCTCACCACGGTAGAGTGCATAAGGAACGATATGCTTGCGCCCCATTTCCCTATCCTTTTTCTCGGCATCTCTTTCAGAGGTTACAGCCATCCTGGTAATAGTTACCTCTTGCTGTACTATTGGATCGATACTGCGGGAAAAACTAAGCTGCACCGGACCGCGTACTTGACCGCAATTGACTTCCGTGGTCATTACGGCACCAAAAGTGCGAATATCAAAAAAATGCTCGCACATAAATGCAGTAACTGCCTTGGCTTCTTCTTTATCATTAGGTAGTTTCTTTGGTTCAGGTTCTTTGCCAATGTACTCATACGCTTTCTTATGCTGAAGATTTAGCACCTCTCCCTCTCGAACATAAATGTCGTAGCCGTCAGCTCTGTTCTTAACTAGATCCACATAATTCCTGATCTTTCTTTTTAAGCAAACGTCAGTTACTAAACCATGACCCGTTTCGGCATCAATACGCGGCATATTACCCGCATCCGGATCTCCATTGGGATTGCCATTCTCTACATCATAAAGCAGTACAAACTCATACCTTCTCTTAATAGGTTCAGCCATTACTGAGCATCCTCTCTCTTTTCTGATTTTGTATACAGCGCCTGGCGCTGCTGATAATAACCAAGAACAAAGCGACCTTGATCCTCTAGGTTCAGATAAGCCGGAAAACTGTCAATAAGTGAAATGACCTCCTCGATCCGCTTATCTATAAGTCGGCCATATTCCGCTTTGGCAATGTGATGCTGGACTAACCTTAACAGTATCGGGAAAACAGACCCGGGCGATGCCGAGGCCGCCCCGAAGTAACGGTCTCTAATGGTTGCATTGATACCGGGGTTAGCATCAACCTGGGCCTTTTCCAGTAAGGCAAACAGCCGGCCCAGCAGATAGCCGGTATTGCGATTCTCTTCATTTAAAGCCATTGAAATATCTACCTCGCTTTCTTTGTTATAAAATCGCCGGTTCCTAACTAGACAGGCCTTGATCACCGCTACGCGAGTATAATTGACATCCTGATCGGCTCGGATTCGTGAAAGCATAGAATTGTAAAGCGTCATCGGATAAGGAGCGCCCGTTAAAATAGAACGCATCAGCGCCCCGCCCAACAAGGGGGCAATTCTCTTGGTATCCTTAAGCGGAGCCGTTTCTTTAAGTATTTTGGTGACAGAAAGAAAATCTGGCTGCCGGTCATACTCTTTAATAATTACCATATCACTGTAATGTTGCCCGATTCGGTTAATAAATTTGACATAGAGATCTGCATGCCAGAATCTTACCGCTAGGCGAGCGGCGTTAGGAGCCAAACCCAGTATATAAAACCTGGTCTCTTTATTGATGCCTACCAATCCATCAGCTACAGGCTGGCCTGTTTTAATTCGTTCAAAAATATCGCGTAATAAGATTACCGTTTGAGGGTCTCTCACCAGCCGATCACTATCACCTTTTTGGGGTCCAGCATCCTCTTCAATCTCTATATCCGGGAAAAAAAGCGCGCCCAATAGGTCTTCTTCCAGCCCGCCGGTAGAACGCTCCGCCCAAAAGACCACGGTGGTATCGCCAACTCTGATACGGTGCTTGGCACTGTTTAACAGATAGTTTAAGGCAGTGGTATAAGCGAAAGCCACCTCTTCACTAACCGGTGCATTGAAGCTTTGAGTTTTGCCGTAGGAGGTAAATGCTTCCAGGTTAAAGGATACCAAAGAAGCCCCGGTAGATTGTGCCCCGGTAACACCTTTAATACTTGGATGCAACTGGGCTACCCTCGCCGCCTGTCCAGTAACCAGACACTGCGCCCTGACTTCCGAGGTTTGACTCTCCCTATGTCTATGCCATGCTTCAACAACAGCATCCCGCTCGTGCAAATAACCAGCAGCACCCTCCAATTTAAATACCAGGTTACCACCTTTAGCGAGATCTTTGAGATATCGGGACACTACAGGATGCGTCTCTGCAGAAGCGTTATCCCAACTCTGCAAGAATAATAGCAAAGCAGCAACGCCTTCATCCTCTACATTTTCCAACACATTTTCATGCAGCTGAACAAATTGCCGAAAGCATTCTTCAATCCGATGCTTCTTTTCCTTTTCAGATCTCCTCAAGCCCAACACATAAACGCAGTTATCGCACATAAAGTTGGCCGAAATCCCAGACGCTCGTTTTTTTTGTTCGGGAACGTCCATTTCTCTGGATATGAGCTTTCCCTCCCGGGTATCCCGCAAATCGATTATATTGACCAGTTTGCCTTCACAGTCAATGACCAGGCAATGACTAACCCTTCCCCTACTAAAACCCGGCGGACTAATTCCCGAATCCGGATCATCAAGTAAGGTTTTATAATGCTGATAAAGAGCATTGATAATCATTTTGCTACCGCTCCTCTCTCCAAACGGGGTATTTCAATAATCCCGTCTTTCATCAAAGCCCTAAAAAACTGAGGGTTTAGCTCGTTGCTTGAATAATCGATATCCAGCAGCATCCATCCCAAATCCCTCTCTCCACGGTGGACGGAGTAAGGCACCGGTTCATCTTCTTCAATTAACCTGAACTTCGCCGGAAACTCTCGGCAGCCGAAGTAAGGTTGCTGAAAACACTGTCCCCGCCTGGCCCGCCGCGTAGCCATGGCATAATGCTTTTCATGTGTATCATCCGGTCCACCTTCTCCGGACATCTTAAAGTGGGCCTCAATTACATAGGCTACGTCCCTTAGCAAAAGGGTCGCTCGCTGCTGACGCTCTTTAGAAGCGTACTGACACAACAGAACGGGCTTACCCTTCATTGCTCTTTTCACATTTTCCGCAGATATTTTCTTCTCCACCTCGTTGCGGCGAACATTGTCAAATTTGATTTCATTAAGCACATGAATCTTATCTATCACCCATTTTATGGCCGGTTTCCAATAAATGGATTCTAAAATGCCCCGCGCAGCGGACGGAGTCATTACATCGTAGCTCACCCGTTCCACTTTCATTTCCGGCCGTGTAAAGCAAGCGTAGTCCCCCCATACTAGCAGTTGAAGTCCATATCCCATTACCAGTTCCCTCCTTTCTTAGATAATTAATGAATCATGTAAAAACATGCTCTCGGTAAATGGCTCCAAACCGATTTCTTGTGTATAGTGCTGCTCACAGATCTCCTCTCGTAATACATAAAACTTCCCTCCAACAACTCGCAAAGCACCGCATTTGAGAAGTTCGCTAAATTCATTCTCGTATACTTCGATACCGTACCGTTGCAGCATTCTAGAATATCTGCCGGGGAAGCGACTTCGATCGGCTTCATCAAGTATCTTCCGGCAGAGATCATCCCAGGGGATGATTACCGTGTTGGTATACCGATCATCAATCAGCTTAAATTTGTCAGACAAAGTTCTAAATGGAAACTCCAGCTGCTTCTCCCGCTCTTTAATTTCTGCCAAAACACCCTCTTTGTCCAATTCTGCATCATCAATTTCATAAAGCAGGGTAAAATAGTCTTTTACTGCCTCTAGCCCTAGAGGATCGTCAGAGCGCTCAAGGACCATCTGGCCTAGGGAGGCAGTTCTTTTTAACCATCCCCTGGGCATACCATGCTCCTCTGGCCAAAACACGTTAACCCGTCCCAACTTCATTGACCCCTCCCGGTTGCAGCGCCCCGCTGACTGGGCAATCGAATCGAGGCCCGCCATACTCCGGTAGACCACTGGAAAGTCTACATCCACCCCGGCCTCGATTAACTGGGTGGATATAACCCGGCAGTTCAATCCGTTTTCCAGTCTTTCTTTTATTTCTTTAAGCACCTCGGATCTGTGAACCGGGCACATCCGGGTACTTAGGTGAAAGGAATCTTCGCTTTTGACTTTATTAAAGAGCAGCCGCGCGTGTTTTTTTGAATTGACAATGCAAAGCACCTGACAATGCCCGGTTATTATTTCTGCCAAATCATCATCGGTTACCGGTCCGGCATCTATAACCTCTACTCTTTTAAAAGCTTCATAAAGTTCTGCCGGATCTTCAACAATCTCCACTGTTTCAATCGATTTAGGCAGTAGCCTGGCAATAGCCGGCTGAGTGGCCGTACATAAAACCACGGTAGCATTGTAATTGGTAACTAATTCTACTATTGCATTCAGGCATGGTTTTAGAAAACCCGTGGGGATCATCTGCGCTTCATCAATGATTACTACACTGTTAGCCACGTTGTGCAGCTTGCGACATCTTGAGCTTCTGGATGCATACAAAGATTCAAAAAACTGGACGTTGGTTGTAACAATAATAGGCATATCCCAGTTTTCTGCAGCAAGCTTCAACCTTTGCCAGACATCACCTGAAAGCTCTGCTTCGGATTCATTAAGCTCTTCATCAGGATAAGCAAAGTTACTATGATGTTCCAGGATATTGTTATCACCAAGCACTGACCTAAATACAGCCGCATTTTGTTCAATAATGCTGGTATAAGGGATAACATATATCACCCTATTTTTACCATGGGAAACAGCATGTCTGAGAGCAAAGCTTAAGGACGAGAGTGTCTTCCCGCCACCCGTGGGAACGGTAAGAGTATAGATCCCCGGCGGATGAAGGGCTTTCTTTCTACATTCGTCAAGTATTTTAGCTCGCCTGGTATTTATATAAGTCAATGGAGCAACAGAACACATATTATCGATATATTTATCAAGCTTGTAGGCCAGTTCTTTTAATGAATAATCACTTTTTCGTAAAAACGATTTCTGTTTATTCAAAGCACGCTCTGTATCTAGAAAATCAGCATCCACCAAACAAGAATATACAAAACGGATTAAGAACTGGATGCTAAACCCCTTACTGATAATGGGTTTGATATCCGGTAAATTAATCTCCCGGGGATGTGGCAATTTTATTTCTTCAGTAAATGCACTGTAATCTTCCAACTTTTTTTTTAGCCTTGCTGCCAGAGCAGATTCATCTGCTACACTACCCCAGTCAGGGAGACCGCAATGATGCCCGGCGATAGTATACGCCAGCAGTTTGCCCAAAAGACCATACCGCTTTGCCACTTCTACGGCACCGGCAGTGGAATGATCGATTCTAATGTTTTCCCCTTCAAGGCGTTTTTGAAAAGCATGAGAATATTTACCCGCATCATGAAACAAAGCAGCTACAAACGCAAGCCTATCCGCACCAAAAGGCTCGGCAAAATCAGCAGCAGCCTTTGCCGTACCGTAAAGATGCTCCTCTAACAAGTGCCAATCACTCTTAGCTATTCCAATGTGAGAATGGGCATAAAATGTCATCCTAACTCTCTCCATATCTCCATAGATATAGATAGCGTAACAACTGCATATGCTTTAACCATACATTCTATTAAATCTCTTTATACTCTTTATAATGGTCGGTTTTGCGACAACCATTTGGTCTATTTTTTATTATAACAGTACCGGTGTGCCATCTATTGACATACTGCTTTAATAAAAATATTATTATTGCTCTGAGCGATCTGAATAGAAAGAAGAAGCAGTAGTTAGTTCATGAACAACTGCAGAGACAAGTTCTTCTGGGGCAAGTACTTTTGCCTCTGCGCCAAAACTTAAAACCCATCTTTTAACCTGGAAAAGTCCGCTTGTGCTCATAGAAAGCACTAGTGAACCGTCCATGTTTTCCGTTATCTCCTGTGTGGGATGCCATCTCTTTTCCTTAATCCAGCGAGCTTGATCGGGGCTAAACCAGATCTTAACCTGATGGATATTAGGCCCCTTAAACATTTGAAAGGCATCGGTAAAGTATTTATCTGGGTCAAACTCCGCAACCATACTAAACTTGTTCTTGGTGATCTGTAGCGCTTGGATACGATCCAAAGCAAATATACGCATCGCTTTTCGAAAATGGCAATAACCTACCAGGTACCACGCCCCCTGATAATAGCGCATCTGGTAGGGGTCAACCAGGCGCTCTTGACAAGTATCGCGGGTAATAGAGTAGTGCTTCAATTTAATGGTTCGCTGTTTTTTAATTGCCTCGCCAATGCTGGTAAAATACGCGGCTACTGCTTTTTCTTCACCGCGCAACGGCTCAAAATCAAAGGATAAATAATCTGATAACTCGTCAAAATCTATGTTAACGTTTTCCTGCAGATGGCAACAAATCTTATTAAAAGCGCTGATCACCGGTTGCTTAAAAGGCGTCCCCTCACATTGAGTAAGCAGATTATGAGCAAGGTACAACGCTAGAAGTTCCCCTTCGGCAAACTTAAGCAGCCCCAGTGAATATTCTGCCTCGGTGTAATAATAGCCCCTATTTTTAGGGCAATACTCCAAAGGCGCATTGAGGCTGTCTCTCATAAACTCTACGTCCCGCAATATGGTCCGTCGGCTTACGCCCAAGGCCTCCGCCAGGCCACGGGAGTTGGGATACCTGCCGTTTTTGATCATTCCGTCAATATAGTAAAACCTGTACAATTGGGGACGCGTGGCTACAGCCAAATTGGTTGCCATTTCGATCACCCCAAATGAAATTGATATTGTAAACCGTTTTAAAAGACGTTAAATGAATACTGTTACAATCGATATACCTATTTTGTGTTAATTCATTTTATCCCATAATTATTTAACCATCAACCTATTAAAAATTTTACACCACTGGCCCCTAAGCCACGAATTTTTGCTGGTTCCTCAATACTCCGGATATTTTAATATGTTTAATTTTAAATCTCACTTATGTTGGAATACGGATCTAAGCAAAGGCAGTAGTCTACAGGGTTATTTTAGCTCCAGAAGTCGCTCGGCGATAAGGACAGCTAGTTCACCGATAAAGTCGCTGTCGGTGCCGACCTTGTTCGTCACATCCATATACTGGTTAATATAAAGCCCAATCCGTTTATCGCCAGTCCTGAGCATCTTCTGGATTCCTTTTTTACTCAGCTCTGCCGGGGCAATCTCTTCGTTTTTGAGAGCAACCAGCATCTGGTCAGCTCAAAAGCTGTGGCCACATTCAGCGGTAACGATAACTGATCATCGTACATCTTACGGGTAAAGGCTGTCTCTTTAAGCTCAAGCCTTCCAGTCATTTCACACATATTCTCGAAACCAATCCGATCGAACAGTATGTTCGTGGCTACACGGATCCTTTTCTCAAGATGTTTGTGCAAAACGGTTACAATATCCGGCGTTCCCCACAGCCTCCCCGAGGCAGCATTATCCGGCGCAGCGGCCATCCGCCTGCCTTCCAGAACGGCAGGATTGACAGGGCAATCACCACCGGAAGCAACGTCAGGGCCGGACTGTTCGTCGATATCCAGAGAAGCGTGAAAAGGATAAATATGAAGTACATTACCGGCGAGGATAAGCACACCGGCGTCGTGCAGAATCAAAATCAACACCGATGCAAGCAATATTATTTTCACCCTGGCACGAGACTCCTTTTTGCCTGGGCTAATATTCTGTTATGAGTTTTTCCCCTCGATTGAAATTTATGAAAGCTATATTGAGTAACCTCGCAAGTATAAACGCTACCCCGCCAATGGCTAAATCCACCAATCCCGATGAATTTACTTGCTGCGAAAAAACAATCTACCGCTATGTTAATGACTGCCTTCTGTCTGCCAGAAACATTGATATGCCAAGAGTATGCCGCCTCAAGCCCAGGAAGAGCAAGCCCAAAGAGTACAAGGTGGACAAGAAGTGCAGGACAGGCCGCACCTATGCTGATTACCTGAAGCATATGGCTGCAAACCCGGATACAGCTGTTGTGGAAATGGATACGGTCGAGGGGAATAAGGGCGGCAGTGTGCTTCTTACGCTTCATTTCAGAAGCTGCAGCTTCATGCTGGCTTTCCTGCGTGATCGTAATACGTCCCAGTCTGTAATAGAGGTTTTTCGGCGCCTCATCTCCACCCTGGGTAAAGAAGCCTTTAGGCGGTTGTTCCCCGTCATTCTCACTGATAATGGCACGGAATTTTCCAATCCCCTGGCCCTGGAATTTGCCGAAGATGGTGACCGAATCACATCTATCTACTATTGCAACCCATCTTCACCTTTTCAAAAACCAACAGTTGAAAATAACCATGAATTTATCAGGCGGGTTCTACCTAAAGGCAGCAGTTTTGATGACCTGACCCAGGCAGATATCAATCTCATGATGGAGCATATCAACTCTTACACAAGGGAGAAGCTGAACGACAAGTCTCCTTACGAATCGTTCAGCTTCTTCTATGGCCAGGGCATTCTGGACGCCCCAGTCTTTTAAAAAGATAGTGTAAATAACTGACTGCTGTAAAAAGGCTGGCTATTAATCCGGTTTCCTAAGGGGTGGCATTTACTTAATCCGAAAAATTAGTATCTGTTACCCGCGTTACTTTGCGCCCATTTTTAGCATAAGGTGCACGTATTGCATCCACCTTCTACCGGCCCTTACACAAATAACCAGCATTTACCCGACTTAATGCAAATACGTTGCGTTCACCCTAACAAAGGTTGCATTTACTTTGTCAACTAGCCTTTCTTTGGTCGGAGCGGCGAGATTTGAACTCGCGACCTCTTGACCCCCAGTCAAGCGCGCTACCAAACTGCGCCACGCCCCGCTGTGTCCCAAGGGTTTTCCCCTTGCTAGTCACTTGTCTTGAGATATTATCTACTAGTATAGTAAAGTAGTCAGCCCGAGAAGTCAAGAGGTCTAAAAAAAATCGTAAGCAAAATGGTTAATCGGGAAATTTCGCAAATGCACCTAAAAGATGGCTCCAATTATTACCATAAAGTGTCTGTGGAGCTTTTGGGGACCCTATTGGAGGTTGCTGGAACTTGAACCCCTCGGAATAAAAATGGCACCAGGTGTAAGAGCAGGAAAAGAGGACGGTTCTGCGGAAATCTTTTTTAACCGGTAGGGGTATGCAAACAGGAGCTGGCAGGTTTAGTGTTAAGTATCATAACCGGTGGTGTTGAAATGAGACTTGTAGTGAGCGCACTTTTAGCCGGCCTACTCGGTGCTTTTCCCTCGGGCTATGTTTTTACGAAGTTGATCGGCGCAGGGGATATTCGCCGTCTTGGTTCGGGCAATGTCGGCGGGGTCAACACGTTGAAGTCTGCCGGTATGCTACCGGGCTTGTTGACCTTGCTCTGTGATTTCGGTAAGGGCGCGCTGGCGGTGTATCTCGCCGGGGTCCTGGCCGGGCCGGGCGCAGGCCCGCTTCTCGCCCTCTTTTGCGTTATCCTCGGACATAACTATAATCCTTTCCTCGGCTTCCAGGGGGGCAAGGGGCTCGCCGCGGGCCTGGGTGGAGCGGTGGTGCTCTCACCACCGGTCGCAGCGATCATGCTTCTGATTGTCGCCCTGGCCGCTCTGCTGCTACGGGACGCCAATACCGGGGCCGGTATTGGGATGGCGGCCCTGCCGGTGGTCTTCTGGTTTTTATACCGGGACTGGCTCTGGATTCTAGGCGGGGTGGCGGTTGCCGGATTAATTATCCTCAAGCACCGGCATGACTTCCAAGCTTACCGCGCAGGACGAAGGCAACTTTTCTAGCTGCGGTAGGCAGAAGAAGTGCCTGCCCATATCTTAAGCAATGTCCGCATTTGAATGTTTTGAATATTGCCGGGGCAATTTATTTCGAGATGTAAAAGAAGCCGAAAAGACGGCTGAAATCTATCCCTGCGATGATGCATTGGCGATAGGTTTCATAAAGCTGGCGGTTGGCCTCCTCTAGGTGAGGCGATTTAATGCCGTACGAGATCGAGAGATATGTCTCCATGTAGGCAGCCAGCTGGTCACAGGCACGGATGATCTCCCCGTCCAACGGGGTATAGCAATCTTCATTGTAGCGTTCATTTATTTCATCGGAAGAGACGAAATGAACCCGGCCCTCCTTGATGATCTTGCCTGCAAATTCATTTTCGGTAAAGAATTTAATCTCGCGATGCCACGAGGCCGGCAGCAGGGGATAGATCCGCTCTTCCATCTGCCGCTGCTCAATCTCTTTGATCAACAGATCGAGCCCTTTGACCGAGCGCTTTACCGGCGAGATAATATCACGGGTTAGCACCTCGGGTAGATCATGAAAAAGGCCTCCTAGAAAATTATGCTTTTTCCGTTGCGGCACCGCCGCTATCTCCAGTGAGCAGAAATAGGAGAACGCCGCGACGATAAGCATATGCCCCAGTACTGAAGTTTTCGGCAGGCGGGGCGACTGGGCCCACCTTTGCTGAAAACGAAGCTGCCCCACCAGGTCGAGGAAATGTCCGGTTTTCTTATTCAGATTCAGCTTCTGTACCCCGGCAAGGTCGTAGTGCTCTTCAAGCTGGTTTTCAATATCATGCCGGGTCTCTTCCAGGCCGTAAATCCCCGCGTTTAGATGATAGATCAGCTTAAATTCCCAGTTGGTGGCAAGATAGTGCGCCGCCCGAAGGATTTTTTTCTCCAGCGAGTTTTCTTCACTGCATCGCAGGTAGCCTTTCATCCTCTCAAAAAATCCGCCTTCCAGCGGTGCCAGTTGTTCGTTCAACTGCTCTAGGACCCATTCATTCAGCTGGGCCCCCTTCTCGGCCATGAGACGGTGAAAAACCGGCGGCTTGATATCGGTAAGGACAACACGGTGTAGATACTCAAAGAGAAAGCCCTCAATCAGGGCGCACCAGTCCACTGCCATGCCGCGGTCAGTCTCTTCAAATTTTGCGAGCACGTAGGCATAAATCATCTTGTGCGCCTGCTTATCCAGCTCGGTGAAATGCTCTGGCCGGTTATGGTCGTTCCAGCGCTGAATGCTGGCCGCTTCAAAAAGCAGCTCCAGCAGCTCTTTGGTAATCATCTTTTTCCCCCGTTTTATTCCTTCACTGCCCTAGCATTCGCTGAAGTTCTTTCATTTTCCTGCCAGCAAAGAAAATACCCCTTTTTGAAAGGGGTATTTGTTAAAATTTTATCTAGAAACACCCGGGCGTTATAGAGTTCTTAGAGAATGATGGCGATCAAGCCGCCGCTGCCTTCGTTAATAATCTTCTCCAGGGTCTCCTGAAGTTTCTCCTGAGCATTTGGCGGCATATTCCCCAGCTTGCCGGTAATACCATCTTGAACCATCTCGTGGAGGGATTTGCCGAAGATCTGCGACTCCCAGAGTTTTTCAGGATTATCTTCGAATTCTGCGAGAAGATAATGAATCAGCTCCTCACTCTGCCGTTCGGATCCGACCACCGGAGAGAACTCAGATTTAACGTCCACTCTGATAATATGCAGAGAAGGAGCGCTGGCCCGCAGCCTGACCCCGAAGCGACCACCCTGGCGAATAATTTCCGGCTCTTCCAGGGCCATCTCCTCCAAAGCCGGGGGCACTATGCCATAGCCCGTCTCTGAAACCTGGTAGAGCGCCTCGGCCAGCTTGTCGTATTCACGCTTGGCCACGGAATAATCCCTGACAATACGCATAATATCAGCTTCACCGGTAATTTCTTCTCCGCAGTATTCCGCCAGGACCTGCTCGAACATACCGGGGGGAGCTTCCAGCTGGATCTCGGCCTCTCCCGTTCCCAGGTTGACCTGCCGCAAATAGGCATCCTCGACGAACTCGTATTCCTGTAATTTTTCCAGCATCTCGTGGACATCCCGCACCCGGCTGACTAGAGCCAGGTTTTCATTGATGCCACGGTCGAAACTATCTTTCAACCAGTGTGTCGGCTCAAGCACCTCCACCCAGGGGGGTACACTGACCGCCACATCGCGAACCGGAAACTCGTAAAGAGCCTCTTCCAGGACTAGGTCGAGATCGTCTTGGCTAAGCTCGAGGCAGTTTAACGTAACCACGGGGACATCATATTTCAGAGACAGTTCTTCCTGAAGGGCGGCGGTCTCGGCGCTGTGCGGCTCCACCGCGTTGAGCAGAACGACAAAGGGTTTGCCCAACGCCTTGAGCTCGTCAATAACTCTCTCTTCCGCCTCCAGGTAATTTTCCCGCTGAATTTCAGCGATAGAACCGTCGGTAGTCACGACGATGCCGATGGTTGAATGATCGGTGATTACCTTTCGGGTACCCAGCTCGGCAGCCTCTTCAAAGGGGATATCGTAATCAAACCACGGGGTTGAGACCATGCGCGGGCCCTCTTCGTCTTCGTAGCCGGAAGCCCCCGGCACTGTATAGCCGACGCAATCGACCAGGCGAACCCGCAGGTTGAGATGCTCGTTTACGGTAATCTCGATCGCTTCGTCAGGGACAAATTTTGGCTCGGTGGTCATGATTGTTTTTCCGCCGCTGCCCTGGGGCATCTCGTCGCGGGCCCGCTCCAGCTCCAGGGGATCGTCGATCTTCGGCAGGACAAATAACTCCATAAATTTGCGGATAAAAGTTGATTTGCCCGTCCGGACCGGCCCAACCACACCGAGGTAGATATCGCCTCCGGTACGCTCAACCAGATCGCTAAAAAGGTCAAATTCCACTGTTCATCCCTCCTTTACCTTGTCAGATTGACTGCTCCTCCCCCGTCCGGGAAGAATACGGCAATCTAACAATATATATATGTCTGACCTAAGGCAATATTACCTGGAAGATAAAAAAAGCGCCAAAGTTGAACAATCGCCTTGACGCAGATGCCGTTCCGTAAAACAGCTGTTTGGGCGGCTCATGGGCCGCCCCCACACCTGTCTAAGAGCAATTACCATAGAGAAGATGTCGCTACGAGAGGAACTACTTAAAAAGCGAGATTTTTCACTGTGCTTCGAATACCGGAGAGAAGGCCCCAACGAGGGGAAAAAGGGTCCGGATTGACCAGGAGGGAGATCTATTTTTCAAAAGCGCTCTCTTCGCTTTCGTCCTTCTTTTCACGCTGCATTAGCCGATCAACCGCCTTCTGCGGCAGTTTCCCCTCAAAAAGAACCCGGTAAATCTCAGCAGTAATGGGCATCTCGACGCCGGCCTGGCGTGAAAGCTCGGCTGCCACCCTGGTCGTATTTATCCCCTCGGCCACCGTATGCATTCCGGCGGTGATCTCGCCAAAGCGCATTCCCCGGCCTAGCTTGAAGCCGACAGCGCGATTGCGGCTGTGAGGGCTGCTGCAGGTGGCATAGAGATCGCCCAGGCCCGACAGGCCGGCAAATGTCCCGGCGTGGGCACCTAGAGCCGTGCCCAGGCGGGTCATCTCGACCAAACCGCGCGTCACCAGCGCCGCCCTGGCGTTATCACCCAATTCGAGCCCTTCAACAATCCCCGCTCCAAGAGCAATTACGTTTTTCAGGGCCCCCCCCAGCTCCACGCCAATCAGGTCTGCATTGGTATAGACCCGGAAACTAGGGGTCATCAGGGCTTCTTGAACCCACCGCGCCGTCTCCCGGTTTGTCGAAGCAGCCACGGTAGCCGAGGGTAACCCCCGGGAGACCTCTTCGGCATGATTGGGCCCCGAGATTACTGCGATCTGGCTATGCAACTCCGGGGGCAGCTCCTCTTTTAAGACCTGCGAAAGGCGCAGTCTGCTCGGCTCTTCCAATCCCTTGGCCGCGTTAACCACGATTGCATGCGGTGAGAGGTGAGGAGCAGCGGCAACGGCTACCGCCCGCAGGCCGTGAGAGGGGACGGCAAAAATAACCAACCGTTTATCCCGCAAAGCTTCACCTAGCTCCAGGGTCGGCCGGATCAACGGTCCCAGTTTAACGCCGGGCAGGTATTTTTCATTGGTCCGCTTAAGAATAATTGTTTTATAAAGATCCGCGCTGCGCATCCACAAACTGACCGGGCAACCTTTATCCGCCAGCAATACGGCCAGGGCCGTGCCCCAGCCTCCCGCTCCGATAACCGCAGCTTCCATCTAACTTTTCTCCTCCCCGTTAAGCTTGACCTTCTGCCCGAGCTTGGGCTCCGTTCCGCTGAGCAACCGCCTGATATTTTCACGGTGCCTGAAGATCACCAGTAAGGCCATGGCCGCCCCAAAAAGAAGATAGAGCGGTTCATAGCCGAAGAAGAGAAGAAAAAATGGCACTGAAAACGCGCCGATGATCGAACCGAGCGAAACGTAACGGGTTAAGGCGATGACGATTACTGCCAGTATTACGACGCTGGCACAAACAGGCCCGGAGAGAGGAATAAGCAGGCCGATGCCGGTAGCCGCACCCTTGCCTCCTTTAAATTTTAGAAAAAGTGGAAAACAGTGGCCCACCAGGACCGCCAGGGCCGCGGCCAGGACAACAACGGTCTCGCTGCTGCAGGCGCGGGCAAGCAAGACGGCGGCAGATCCTTTACCCAGGTCAAGCAGAAAGACCGGGAGCGCAGCCCGCCAGCCAAGCAGGCGAAGCACGTTGGTCGCCCCGATATTCCCGCTACCGTAGTGGCGGATATCAACCCGCTTAAAAAGGCGGGTGAAGATGTACCCAAAGGGAATCGAACCAATTAGATAAGCAGCCACGATTGCCAGAAAACCCATGCATTACTCCTCCTTTTCCCGGCGAGGTTTGAAGTTAAGACGCAGCGGAACTCCATTGAAGTCAAAGGCTTCGCGGAGCCTGTTTTCAAGATAGCGCCGGTAAGAAAAATGGATGAATCGAGGATTGTTGACAAAAAAGAGAAAGGTAGGCGGCCTGACCGATACCTGCGCGGCGTAGTAGATCTTTAACCGTTTCCCTTTATAGGTAGGCGGCGGGTTCACCGCGAGGGCGTCAGCAACCAGTTCATTGAGCAGCGGGGTAGAGATACGCCTGTAGAGCTCCTGTTGGACCCGGGCAAACAGGGGAAAAAGTTGCTCTACCCGGCTGCCGGTAAGAGCGGAGATAAAGACAACCGGAGCGTAAGAAGCAAAAGCAAAAGCGCGGTCAATGTTGGCGAGCCATTCCCGGCGGGCTTCCTTCCGCTCTTCGACGAGGTCCCACTTGTTCACGCCGATAATCAAGCCCCGGCCGGCCTTGTCAATATATCCGGCCAGCTTCTGATCCTGCTCGGTAATCCCGTCTTGAGCATCAAGGAGCAGCAGGGCCACGTCAGCGCGCTCGACCGCCTTTAGCGAGCGAAGCACGCTGTAATATTCAACCGCCTCCTTGACCTTGCTTTTACGGCGAATCCCGGCGGTATCGATCAGCAGATAGGTGCTGCCAGCATAGTTAAACGTGGTATCTACTGCATCACGAGTCGTCCCCGGCATTGGACTGACAATTACTCTCTCCCGCCCGAGAATGGTATTGAGCAGCTGCGATTTACCGACGTTGGGACGGCCGACCAGAGCTACCCGGATAGTCTCTTCACCGGGGCCAGCTTCCGCCTGCTCCTCCGGGAGCAGCTCGCAGATCCGGTCAAGCAGATCACCGGTGCCGCGCCCATGCGCTGCGGAAACAGGGAGGGGCTCACCTATCCCCAGGCTGTAAAAAGCCGTGATCTCGTCTACAACGCCGGGGTGATCGATCTTATTAACCACAGGGATAACCGGCTTGCCGCTACGGCGCAAAAGAGCGGCGATCTCTTGATCCAGGGGAGCTGGCCCCTCCCGTCCGTCGAGCAGAAAAAGAATCACCGCGGCCTCTTCAATCGCCAGTTCAGCCTGGCGCCGCACCTGCCGGAGCAGCGGATCATCCCGCTCAAAGCTGAGCCCGCCGGTATCGACAACGATGAAGCTCTCCTCCCGCCACTCGGCGATGCCGTAAAGACGGTCCCGCGTAACCCCGGGAACCTTCTCTTCGATCGCTGTCCGCGCGGCGGTAAGGCGGTTAAATAAAGTGGACTTGCCCACATTGGGCCGCCCGACAATGGCCACGATGCTGCCGCCCACCGGCCGTACCTCCTTCTTTCGGAAAGTCTGACTTTATTATCCCGATCTTTGACCCAGGTGTCAAACAGTTCTCCAAGCAAAGCTCCAAAGCCCCGCTGCGTCAGGGCAGTTAAGCTTCCGCTCTTTTTCTTTAGTTTAAGATATAAGGAGTGGGATCTTTTTCAAATGAGTTTACTAGAGCCACCAGCCGGGGGTACGACCGCAGGATTCCCCGGCCGACCAGGGGGCGCCCAATGGAGGTAAGACCAAGCCGACGCGAAATAAAGCCGCCCAAACGCACCGGGAAGATCACTTCGGGAAAACAATCTATTACCGCTACTACGGGTTTCCCGGCCCCGGCTAGCTTGACAAATGAAGAGAGCAGTCCCCGCACCTCCGTACCCCGGCAACCGCTCCCCAAGATGAAGACAAGATGGCCCTGCCGGTCCCGCCCGGCATAATTAAGTGTACCGATCTCAGCCTTGTCCACACGGTCAAAGTAAGGCAGAGCGAGCAGCTCTTCCAACCGCGGCACCCGTGAACGGGGCAGTTTTCCCAGGTAGATCGCAGCTGCCGCTACTGAAGTATGCGTCCCGCCGAAACATTGGAAGATAACGATCATTGTTGTTTAATTAGCTCGACCTGCAGCCTGGTCTGCTCCACAAAGGCCTCGATCTCCATCCAAAAGGCGGCTTTTCGGATGGGGCTGCTGATCGGTCCCCACCTTCCGCGGCACGGCGGCAAAACGTCGGCCAGCAGAAACCAAGCCGGGTCGTGGCGGCTCTTGAGCAGCCCGGCCAGGCCGTTTAAGGTACGCTTGATCACTGGCGGCGGCACGCCGGCTGTCATCAGGTAGAGGGTATCGCCTTCGGGAGATTCGCCGAAGCGCTTTAGAAAAAAGGGCGGCTCTCCCGCATGGCAATATTGCTGCAGCCAAGCTACTGCCTGCGGCCAGGCCTGCTCCAGTGAGAGGGTGGAACGGCAATGCTTAAGCGAGGCTAGCAGGGCCGGAAAGGCCGTTCTCCGGCTGTAATAGAGAATAATCATCAGTGTTTAACCAGGATATAGACGCCGTTTTCAAGATCATGGACCACCCCTTCGGTAATCCGGGCCAGGTATGTGGCAATACGATCCTGCTCTACCCGGTCACGAGCAATAAAGACCGGGGCTCCGCCGCTGCCAACCAGTGCTGCATCGAGAGTGATCACGGCAAGGATATACTTGCTGATTGAAGCTTTCACCACTGCTTCGACCTTCCCCTCCCTTTTCAGTCAGCAGCGCCACGGCCGCTTCTGGATTTCATCGGGCGGCTGCCGGAGCTCTCCAGAACCGGTACATTCTTCACCGCCGCGACCAGGCATTCGCTGTCTTTCTCCAGGGGCAAGATCAGCATGGCGATCCGCCCGGTATCGAGATCTCGCCTTAGTATGGGGGTAAATTCAGCGGTATCGACATCCCGGTAGATCCCCAGCTGGGTGGCCACATCATGGGCAATGGCCATCCGTTGCCCGTTATTGGCCAGGACTTCACGGGCATTGTCGTCAAACGGTTCGATAACCACTCCCAGACCGCGCTCAAGAACCGTGCGCCGGACCTCTTCACGGGCCAGATTCATAAAATGGATATCTTCGACAAAGAGATTGGGGCCTTTAAAGCTAATCTCCGCCGTGCGGACAGTGCTAATCTCGCCGATAACCGGACCGCGCATCAGGCGCAGCGCCGCAAAAAAAGTAAGCGCGCCAAGAAGAAAACCAGCCCAGACGCTGGTAAAGTAAGTCAACCCGCTGACGAGCAAGGCGATCAGCATCACCAGGTAGTTTCTCGCTTCAAAAACACGAGCGATCCCCTCGATGTAATCAGGACCCCGCGCCACCAGGTTTGATTGGTCAAGCTTGCTCAAGGTTTCCCGCTCGATTTCGCGAATATCCCGAAACTGGGTAGCCGCCAGTGAGAGAAAGGTCACCGCAGTAAATTCTTTTTCCAGCAGCGCCGGAATGGCAAGGGCGCCCAGAAGTGCCGCAATTAAGCCCAGTGAAAGATGAGTGACATATCCGTGAGGGTAAGCAGGGTACTGCCGGTAATCGGAGCGCAGCATCAGGCAGCGCGCTGCAAATCCAAATGCAATCCCTAGAAAAGTTGCAACCAGGTATCTCTCCATGGTGGAATCACCCGGCTTAAGTGACCGGGATTAATCCTGATCTCCTTCGCCGTCGTCTTCTTGACGTCCCGAAACACGTAGATCGGCAAACTCGCGGGCAAAGAAAGCGCCGACCTTTCTTTTCATCTCTTCCCAGCTGCCCGCAGCGACGAGCAGGTAAATAAAGAGGGCCGCCGCCAGAAGAACGATTACTTTTAGAACGCTGCTCAAGGCAAGCCGGTTGGTCCGGGCGGCCGGGGGCTGCCCAGGTGCAGCTTCAGTTCTGGCCGTATAGCGGTCTATCACGTCGGCGAAAAGGGCCACCGCCCTTTCAGCATCCTCGCGATTGTTTTCGTGCGCCCCTACCTCGAGCAAGATCGCCCGCGGGGTGAGATCCTGGTTGTAATTTCCCTGCGCTCCCAGGATCCCCTTGACCAGCCCGGGGTGTTGCTCATCGGCAATCTGTTTTAAAGTGGCCGCAAATTGCCGGTTGTTCTCTGCATTCTGATTCTGCTGCCCGACGACTAACAAGATCCGGGTGACATCTTCTCCTTCAACCGTCTTTTCGTATTCTTCGGGCGGCACGGCATCGCGGTGCACGTCAAAGATCAGCTGATCCCCTTCTGTAACCAGCTCTTGCGCCGTTCGACGAGAGCGCTGGTAGGCCCCGGCATCATGGGGAGTATGTGGTTCACGGATATGGTTTACGACAAATCCCTTTTCCCGGAGAGCCTTGGCAAGGTTACCACCGACCTGTAGAATACCGCCGCCCTGCTCAATCGTTTCGGTCCCGTCAGAAGGGACGTAAGATTCAGCTCCATGGGTGTGATAGATCCCCACCTTTAGTTTCTCATTCTGATTATTCCGGGCCGCTATCTCCCCTCCAGACGGCAGCAATTCAGGCGCGCCCTGTGAAAAGGAACTCTTCGATTCGATCTGCTCCGCCCAGGCTTTTTTTTCATCAACCATGAGCACACGAAAGTGGCGGTTATCTTGATCAATATACTGGTCTCCGGGATGAAGGATCCGGGCCGTCCGCAGGATAACGGAGTTATCCTTGCGGTTTATCATCGTATAGTATCCCTCGCTAATCTCGCTTTGGTTGAACAAGTCAAAATAATTTGTTGTAGCCGCACTGCTGAAGCTGATAACGCTTAAAAGCAGCACCCCTAACAGCACCGCCACCTGCCAAAATCTTATTTTCATCGCTCATCATCCCCTTCTTCAGGGATATTCCAAACGGTAGCCAGGGCACACTATTTAGATCTGGGTTCATCCGGCTCCCTTTCATCGATACTGCGGCCCGGCTCACGCAACCCTTCAATGAGCTCTTCGGGATAACCCCGGCCGGGCTCATTGCCGATCCGTTCGCGAATTTCACCGACCAGCTCGGCCATGCCGAGAGCGATCAAACCGGAAACCAAAGTGGCATCGAATATCCCGGCCCCGCCGATGGTCAGGTTGCTTTTTGCCCCCCGGGCAAAGAGCTCAACGCGGGTAAAGATATCGTTCAACACAATCGCTCCCACGCCAGCGATAAAGGCAGTCCGCCGGGAGCGTCCGGCCAGGTAACCGACTACACCGGCAATCAGGGCTACCAAGTAAAGCGGATCGACAAGAAAAGCATAGGTCGGCTCCAGGGGAAATATCTTTAAGACGATGTAGGTTACTACCGCCGTGGTCAGCAGGGCCACCGCAGCGCGAATTCTCTCCGTGGTGGTACCGGCCTTGATGAAAAGATAAACAATTAGAAAGATGGGGATCAGCCCACCCCCGATATTAATAGCCAGGGTCCCGCTTAACGGAATATCGGGTAAAAAGCCCCCGACTAGCATCGCCGCAATAAACAGGAGCGCAGTGCGATCGGTTAATCCCAATCGATCGAGAACTCGCTGGGCCAGTCCGAGAAATATCAGGATAGAGATAATCAGCAGAAGGATTATACCCACAGGCATAGGACAGCCTCCTTATGGTTGTCGCGTCGTACTGTACTGCGCCTGCTTTCTTCAGCTTATCTTCTCCGCAAATACCGTTTTTATGCTAATAGAGTTAGGTTACCGGTATTTCGCAACGCTAATTTCTCGCTGCTTCATCCACTCGCCGGTGAAACCGGTAATAACCAGGGGAACCCGGCGTAGCTTTTCCAGCGTAGATGATCCGGTCAGCAGCATGATCAAGCGCAGCTCCTGCTCAAGCCTTTGAATGGCCCTGACCAGGGCGCGGCGTCCCTGTTTCAGAAGCAGGTAAAGCGGGTAGCCGGCAAAGCCGACCGCATCTGCGCCTAGCGCTAACGCTTTAGCGATATTCAAGCTGGAAAACATCCCTCCAGCGGCCATCACCGCGGCCCGGCCAGCCGCGGCATCGAGAACTTCAACCAGGCTAACCGCCGTAGGCAGCCCCCAGGAAAGAATCTCCGGGGAAAGGCGCCGCCGGGAGCGACGGCTTTCTATGGCTAAAAAATTGGTACCCCCCCGCCCGCTCACGTCAATGGCTGCGGCACCGGCTTCGATCAAGAGGTGGGCCTGCTCCCGGGCAATGCCGAAACCAACCTCTTTGATAATCACCGGAACCGTCACCGCAGCAGCGATCTCTTTAATCCGCTGCCGGACACCTTCGAAATGGCAGTCGCCTTCTCTCATGGCCAGCTCCTGAGGAACATTTAGATGAATCTGCAGCGCCGCAGCATCGACCATCTCGATCGCCCTTTGGGCCAGTTCAGGCGTAGCGTAGGAACCGAGATTCGCCCAGATGAGCCCCTCGGGGTAGACTTCACGTACTACCTTGAAGGTCTCTTCGACCAGGGGATTCTCCAGGGCGGCCATCTGCGAACCCAAGGCCATCGGCAGGCCGCATTCCCTGGCCACACCGGCGAGGGCAGCGTTGACCCGCTTTGACAGGGGCGTCCCCCCGGTCAGGGCATTAATAAAAAGAGGCGACCTCAGCTCCATTCCCAGCAAGCTCGTCTCTAAGGTCACCTCATCCAAATTACATTCCGGTAAACAATTGTGCACAAAATGAATATCGGAAAAGTCCGCGAGACCTGATTTTTGCTTAAGACTAATTAGAATATGCTCGTCCTTGCGGTTAAGCCTCGGCATCTAGCCCTCTTCTTTATTCTCCGGCTCCCCTGATGCCTCCTCCGGCACTTCTGGATCGGCATCTTTGCTGCCGGCATTTTCAAAGAGATCTCCAAAAACATCACCGAGAGTCACCGTGCCGCTGCTCCCGGCATCCTTCTCCTCCTCTTCACTCTCTTCTTCAGGGTAAGCGTTCTTACGCACCTCTTTGATGCTCAGGCTGATTCGCTTTGCCTCGGGTTTTAATTCGAGGATCTTAACATCCACCTCTTCTCCTTCTTGAAGCACTTCCGAGGGATGTTTAACATGATAATCGGCGATCTGGGAAATATGGACCAGGCCTTCCACACCCGGGCGCAGCTCCACGAAAGCTCCAAAATTGACCAGCCGGGTGATCTTCCCTTTGACTATCTCACCGTTCTTCAGCTCTTGCATCGCCTTCGTCCAGGGGTCGGGCTGGGTCCGACGCAAGCTCAGGCTAATCCGCTCTCTTTCAGGAATTACATCGAGCACTTTTACCTCGATCTCCTGGCCTACTTTAAGGACATCCTGGGGATGGTCTACGCGCTCCCAGGAGATCTCGGATATGTGGACCAACCCGTCGATACCGCCGATATCGACAAAGGCACCGAAGTCGGTTAAACGCCGGACCACGCCCGGAATAGTAGCCCCGATCTCCAGTGACCGCAGCGTCTCCTCTTTTTTACGCAGGTTTTCCTCTTCGATAACCTTCTTCCGCGATAAGATCACCTTATCCTTTTCACGGTTTAGTTCTATTACCTTGAACTTAACTTTCTCGCCGAGAAACGGTTTAAAATCAGGAATATAACGCAGGTCTACCAGTGAACCGGGCATAAATCCGTCGATCCCTTCGCCTAAATCAAGAACCATGCCCGCATTGACCACTTGTTTCACCTTGCCCTCTTCATTGGTCTGCTCCTCAAGAGCTTGATGAAGCTCCTGCCATCGCCTGTCGCGGGCAAGACGTTTGTGGGAAACGACGACCTTACTATCCCGATCCTCTATATCAATCACCGTGACCTCTATCTCTTGTCCCGGCTCAAATCGGTCAGCCAGGGTTTCCCCCTCTTGCAGATAGACCTCTTTTGCCGGCAGCAGGGCTTCTGTCTTATAATTAATATCCAAGTAGACCTCATCCGCTGCCGCCCGAACTACCTTTCCGGTAATCTGTTCTCCCACCTGAACTATATTCAGATCTCCGGCAAAATCGAAACCCTCTTCGCCAAACCCTGTTTCCTCCTTTACTTCATCCGTATCTTCTCCCTGAACCGCTTCAACTACTTCCGTGGGCATTTCTTCTTCCGGGGCGGTCTCTTCTGAAACTTCTTCAGCCGACCCGGCTTCTCCGGCGCCGGTTTCTTCCGGAATCGTTTCTTCCGGGCTCACCTCTTCGCCGTTTACCTCTACTTCCAGTTTTTCATTCTCCATTCTTGCCACTACCTCCTTTATCATCCAGTGGGGAGTTGATGCCCCCGCGGTGACACCGATCAGGCGGTATCTCCGTAAAAAATCGAGGTCCAGCTCCCCGGCGCCCGCCACCATCAGCGTCGGTTTCAGATGCTGGCAGGCTTCAGCCAAAGCCCCGGTGTTAGCGCTGTTAGCGCTTCCTACCACCACCATGGCCTCTACTTCCTTGGCCAATTGGACGGCTTCTCGCTGTCTTATCCCCGTTTCGGGGCATAATGTATCGTAAACCTTTCCACCGGGACAGAGCTGTAGAAACGCTGCTTTAATCTCTGCATAAACCGTGCTTTGCCCGGTAGTCTGGGCTATTAAAGCAGCCGAAGCTTTGATCGTCAGTTGCTTCAAGTCTTCTGCTGAAGCTACAACATCAATTTCGGCTTTCTCCCCGGCCCAACCGATAACCCCCTTTACTTCTGGATGCCGGGCATCTCCGTAGATAATGATCTGTAGACCATTCTTTGCCAGCCGCCGGGCCAGCTTCTGGATCCGCCGCACTTTGGGACAGGTCAGGTCTATTACTGTAAGCTGCTCCCGGCAGCGGAGCTCATCCATGACCGCCGGAGAAACTCCATGCGTGCGGATCAACAAGATACCCTCCGCCGCCTGCTCCGGATTTTCAACTGCAATGACATTATGCCGGGCCAGGTGGAGAGCTACCGCCTCATTATGGACCAGCGGACCTAAGGTCAAAACCCTGCCGCCGCGGGATGACTCCTGCAAGGCTGTTTCGACGGCTTTTTTAACTCCTGAGCAAAAGCCAGCATGTTCAGCAAGGCGGATACGCAATCATTTCACTCCAAAAAAACCTCTGGCACAAGATAGCTTAAACACTTTGAGCATTATTATCAGCAGGGTAAAGCATCTGTAAATTATCCATAATTATCCTGCAGCCTTCCTCCAGCTGGACCTTCTTCTCTTCCTTGTTGTTATACTCCAGTTCGGGGAGGTTAAAAACGGGACCGATAATAATTTTCAAAGGGCGTCCGATCCGGTAGGGGCCAACTACCAGAACAGGTAAAACCGGAGCGCCGCTGCGGCCTGCGATCAGGGCAGCACCTTTTTGTGCTCTCTGCAACTGCCCCGGTTTGCCGCGAGAGCCTTCAGGAAAAAGGCCAAGTACTCCACCTTCATTCAGTATCTGAAAGGAGCGACGGATGGCTCCGTAATCGGCTTTTTGACGGTCAACTGAAAAGGCTCCCATCTTTTGTAAAACAAATGCAGCAATCGGATTGCGAAAAAGTTCTTCTTTGGCCATAAATTTTATTTCATAATGAAGCGGGAGAGCGCTGCCTATAGCAAGGGGGTCCTGCCAGTGAATATGATTGGCACAGATAATTAGCGGTCCCTGCTGCGGTAAAAACTCACGTCCGTAAACCCGGCGCCGGTAAAAAACTCGATAGACAATTCCAAAAACAAAGTGGCCCAGCCTGTAGAGCAAAAGAGCCCCCCCCTTCAATCCGTTTGTGGATTGATCTCCTGTAATATTCGCTCCACCACTTCAGCAATCGTCAAAGAGGTGGTATCGATGACCTGAACGCCGGGAGTAACCGTCAAGGGAGAGTCGGCCCTCTCGGAATCTATACGGTCACGTTCTTTGATTTCATGAAAGACTTTTTCGTAAGAAAGGGGCAATCCTTTTTCACGCTGCTCCTGCATCCTCCGGCGGGCTCTCACCGGTAAGGTAGCATCCAGGTAAAACTTGAACGGAGCATTAGGCATCACCGTGGAGGCAATATCTCGTCCCTCCATGACAATACCCCCTGCCGCGGCAGCTATCTCCTGCTGCTGCCGGACCAACTTTCGCCGGACCACCGGTAGCTCCGCCACCCGTGAGACCGCCGCGTTAACCTGGGGCTTCCGGATCTCCGCGGTGACATCTTCTCCATCAAGAAAAATCCGCTCATCCGAGGCTAGCTGCAGCACAGTCTGTTCTAGCAGTGCCTCTACCTGGCTGTGATCAGAGAGATCGCAATGTGCCCGGAGTAGCTTTAGGGTGATCGCCCGGTACATCGCCCCGGTATCGAGGTAGACGATATTCAGCTGGCGGGCAACTTCCCTCGCCACCGTACTCTTTCCGGATCCGGCCGGACCATCAATCGCAATCTTCAACTTAGAATTAATCGACATATCACTTTCTTTTTCGAGATCCTCAACCAAATACCTTTTTTTCTCTTAAATTAAAGCCGGATACAGCTCATTATTCGACCCAACCATGCTCCTGGTAAGGAAGACCTTCCAGGGATTCTACCCTACTGAGTAGAGAGCGTACTTTAAAGTTCAGCATCGCTAACTGGCTAACCAGCAAGAGAGCTAACATTATCGCGGTAGAGCTAAACAGAAAACGTTCCCATCTTTCAGTTCGCCGGCAAAACCAGCGCGGTAAAAAATCCACGGCAGTCGCCCCCCCTGATCATAATTTTGCATAGATGGAGGGAAATTTATACCGCGCCGCCGAGCTGGGCCAGCGTTATTTGAACTCTTGTTCTTTCAACCTCTGCTGAAGCGTCTCCCCGAATTTAAAAAACAGTCTTTCGAGATCACGGTTGGAGAGGTTGAGCTGGGCCGGCTCGATAAATTCTACCCTGCGAAATTCATCGCGGCAGACAAAACGGAGAATGTCTTCCAGCGAATCGATCGCCGCTCTTAACTCGACCGGAGCATACACGGCCAGAGTCTCTTCAATTTCATCATAGACCGAATAAAGCTCAAAAAATTCAAGGTCCTCGATCTGTACCCCCTGGATCGGAACATGGCGCCACATGTTAGCCTGTTGCTGACGGATCTCCTCGGCTACCTCTTTGGCCCCTTTACCGCCGAAAAAGAAACGGGGCGGTCGAGGCAAGCCACGGTAATCGAACCGAATCCGGATCTTGATTTTAGGCGCCGGAGAAGCCTCCTCTGCCGGGGTTGCTGCTTTCGGAAACTCAGCAACACCTTGTTGCGAACGTTCCACATCCGGATATGAGCGTCGCATGGTTGGCTCCCTTCTCTGCGGCCGACACTGTTCTACAGAAACGACCTTTTTTGAATAGGTTCTCTTAAAATATTCTAATTCCTGCAAGTGGGCCATAAAAAGCTGCACCAGGAGCCTCTTAAGGCTATTTTCTTCCGGAAAAGTGGGCATTGAGCTGCTAAAGAGAGCGGGGCGATAATTGTCCCGGGATCAAAGAGGTTGAAATAACGGTTCTGCTAAAAAACAGATCCCGGTAAAATAATGGTAATCGCCCGGGCGGGGATGCAGCGTACCGCTTCGCCCCCGGGCGAATCAACCATCGACCAAATTACGGCCGGGAAAACTACTTGTCGCTACCGGCGGGCGGCACCAGGGGAGCCGCTACCGGGGCAGGCTGCTTTAGACCATCTTACAGACCGGCCGCAGCCAGGATCTCTGGTACCACTTCCTCCCTGTTTATAGCCATGATATGAACTCCATCACAGAGCGATTCTTTCTTTAAAGCGGCAATTGTCCGTCCGGCAATCTCGATCCCTTTTTTAAGCGCTTTTCCTTTCGGTGCTGCGGCCATCTCGTCAATCAGCTCCTGGGGGACAAATATTCCCGGAACATGATCATTCATGAACTGGGCCATCTTAGCCGATGAAAGCAGGACAATGCCGGCAAGAATTTTTACTGGAAATTGACGGGCAAACTCCATAAATTTGGCAAACCTTTCCAGATCATAAATTGCCTGGGTTTGAAAAAATTCGGCGCCGGCGGCCACTTTCTTTTCAAACTTGATTAATTGTGGTTCAATAGGTTCGGCTTCTGGGGTGACCGTAGCACCGGCGCAGAATTGAACCGCCCCCTCAAGTTTATTACCTCCAAAATCAATACCCTCTTCTAGTTGCCTCACTCCATGAAGTAACTGGACCGAATCGAGGTCAAAAATACCCTTGGCCTGGCTGTGATCGCCAACGGGAACAGCATCGCCGGTGAGGCAAAGTACATTTTTGATACCCTTACTGTAGGCCAGGAGCAGTTCGGCCTGTAGGGCGATACGGTTACGATCGCGGCAGGTTAGCTGCAGGACCGGCTCTCCGCCCAGCTCCTGGATAGCCAGGCAACCTCCGATAGACGGAAAGCGCATCACCGAACTCTGGTGATCAGTCACATTGAGGGCGTCAACTTTGTCCTTGAGCAGATCAATATGATGGTACATCTTTTCCAGATCGGTTCCTTTGGGTGGACCAATTTCACTGGTAATAACAAATTTACCGTTCTCCATCGCTTGTTTTAGTTTTGAAACCATCTTCATCCCTCCTCAATTTTATAATAACCGGGACTCTCTGGGCCGGGGTATAACCTGGTAATTTTTAGGAGGGTGATATTTGCGCATTAGGTCAAGCCGGCCTTGCTCTTTCAGCCTTTCATAAATAAGGGTAAAAGCACAATCTTTTTCTGGATCGACCTCGCATTTGCCTTTATCGGTACCGCCACAGGGGCCATTTAATAACCCCTTGTGACAGGCTGTCAACGGGCAGATCCCCGCTGTTTCTCCGAGGATACACTGGCCACACTGGGCACAGGCTTCGAAAAAATGGCCCGGGCTCTTTTCCATACCGATAAATAAAGTATCCAGAGCCGGTATAACCGGCAGGGGCAGATAGAGATTAATTCGCTGAACACCCAGCGCGCAGGCCATCACGATGATGCACTGGGCATCCTGCACGGCCTTTTTATTTTCGTTAAGAAGCTCCGCAGTCATCTCGTCACAAGCCATCGGGAGGACAACCCAACCGGTGACCAGCTTGCCCTCGTCCTGCAGGCTCTTTTTCATGGCCTGGACCTCGTCTATCCCACCGGTTTTAGTCATGGTGGCACACGTGCCGCAGCCGATGAGAAAAACGCGATTCAATTGATCACTCAATTGTATTACTTCATCAAAGGGTTTCTGCTTGGTTAGCGATTTCATCGTTTACCTCCTTTAGCTTTCTAAATCACACCGCAAGCACCGGCCGCTTTCCTGCCGGGCTTGCGCCTCATCAAGGCCCAGCTCTGTTTCTTTAAAGCTATTGATCCGCTCTCCGAAGGGCAGCCGGGGTATCTCCGGCCTGAATTGAGGCTCCCAGGTGGCCTCTTCTTCCAGCTGAGGCTCTCCTTCGATCAGTTCAGGCTTGGGATCGTACATTTCAACCCGGGAAGGATCATCTTTTAGATATTTGTCTATCGCCAGCGCTCCCCTTCTGCCGGCGGAAATAGCTTCTATAACCATGCCCGGTCCAAAAACAAAGTCTCCTCCGGCAAACACCCCGGGCACATTGGAGGTCAGGTTATTTTTATCAACGACCAGGGTTTCCCACCTGGTCCGCTCGAGGGCACTATCCGGCGGTAAAAACGATAGATCCGGCGCCTGGCCGACAGCAGCAAAAACGGTATCAGCCGCTAAGAAGAATTCTGAACCGGGAACCGGCAGGGGGCGGCGACGCCCGCTGGCATCGGGCTCGCCCAGCTGCATCCGAATGCATTGCAAGCCAACCACTTTCCAGTTTTCACTGACAATCCTGGTCGGGGCGGATAAGAACTGGACTTGCACTCCTTCTGCCAGGGCTTCCGCGTATTCCATATCGGAAACAGGCATCTCTTCCCGGGAACGGCGGTATAAGATGACCACCTCTTTAGCGCCGAGCCGCAACGCGGTGCGGGCGGTATCCAGGGCCACATTACCACCGCCAATCACGGCGACGCGGGGGCCGATGCTGATTGGCTTGCCCACTTTGATATCCCTTAAAAACCGCAGACCATAGTGGAAACCCTCCAGGTCTTCCAGTTCCCCGGGGATACCGATGCGCTGACTTTTTTGTGCCCCGGCGGCGATAAATATAGCCTGGTAACCGTCACGCTTCAGGTCTTCAATGGTAAAGTTGATATTAATCGGAGAGTTGTACCTAATCTCCACCCCGCGCCTGATAATGTAATTAATCTCCTGGTCGATCACCTCTTGTGGCAGCCGAAAATCCGGGATAGCCACTGAAAGCATGCCGCCGCCAACAGGGAGAGCCTCAAAAACTGTAACCGGGTAGCCCATCTGGGCCAGGAAATAGGCGCAGGAGAGCCCGCAGGGCCCGGCTCCAATGACCGCTATTTTCTGGGGGTAGAGCACCTGAAACGGTTCCGGCGGCGGCAACTGCGCGATGTTTTCAAAGTACCAGTCCGCCACAAAGCGCTTCAGTGCTTTTATGGCTACCGGGTCGTCGAGCTCTCCGCGGCGGCACCTGGTTTCACAGGGATGATGGCAGATACGTCCGCAGATGGCCGGGAAGGGATTGCGCTCCCGGATCGTTTCGACGGCTTCCAGGTATTCACCGGCCTTAATATGGGCCACATACCTGGGAATATTAACGCCAACCGGACAGGTGTGCTGGCAGGGCGACACCATCAAGGCATCACAGACTGCAGCCGGACATTTTTTCTCCACAATATGTGCTTCGTATTCATCTTTAAAATATTCCAGGGTAGTTAGTACCGGATTGGGACAGGATTGCCCCAACCCGCACAGCGAGGTCTCCTTCACTGTCTTCGCTATTTTCAACAAAGTGTCCAGATCTTCATCACGACCTCGGCCCTGCGTAATCCTATTTAGAATCTCCAGCATCTGCCTGGTACCCAGGCGGCAAGGAGCGCATTTCCCGCAGGACTCCTCCTGGGTAAAGCTGAGGAAGTAACGGGCGATCTCGACCATGCAGGTAGCATCGTCCATTACGACCATGCCGCCGGAACCCATGATCGAGCCCAACCGGGCCAGGGTTTCATATTCTACGGGGGCGTCCATAAAGCGGGCGGGAATGCAGCCTCCCGAGGGACCGCCTGTTTGAACTGCCTTGAACTTTTTATCCCGGGGAATGCCGCCCCCGATATCGAAGATAATCGTCGATAGCGGCGTTCCCATGGGGACCTCTACCAGCCCACTGTTATTGATTTTGCCAGTCAGGGCAAAAACAGCTGTTCCCCGGCTATTCTCGGTACCGAGGGCGGCAAACCAGTCCGCCCCGCGCTCTAAAATAGCAGAAGTAGCAGCCAGGGTCTTGACATTATTAATTACCGTAGGCTTACCGTCTAGGCCGGACTGTGCCGAGTAGGGGGGCCGGGTCCGGGGCATCCCTCTACGGCTCTCGATCGAGGCAATTAAAGCCGTGCTCTCGCCGCAAACAAAAGAACCGGCACCTTCTTGCACATGAATTGTAAAATTGAAACCCGAGTTCAGGATATTGTCACCCAAAAATCCCTTGGCCCGGGCTTGCTCTATAGCGGTCCGAATCCGTCTAACTGCCAGGGGATACTCAGCCCGGACATAAATAAAGCCTTCATCGGCTCCGATGGCATAGCCGGCAATGGTAAGACCTTCAATCACGGCAAAGGGATCAGCTTCCAGGATCGAGCGGTCCATAAAGGCACCCGGATCGCCTTCATCGGCGTTACAGATCACGTATTTCTTCCGACCTGGAGCATTGCGGCAAGATTTCCACTTGCGCCCTGTCGGAAATCCAGCACCGCCCCGGCCGCGCAGGCCCGCTCTGGCTACTTCATCAATAACTTCTTCCGGGGTCAATTCTAGAAGGGCTCTCTTTAATCCCTGGTAGCCGCCCCATTCCATACTGTCCTCAATGTTTTCCGGGTTGATATGGCCGCATCGGCGAAGAATGATTCGCTGCTGCTGCTTGTAAAAGTTGATCTCCGCATAACGTGGAATCATCTGGCCGGTGACCGGGTCTTGATAGAACAGCCGCTTCACAGGCTTGCCATCTCGTAGATGTGATTGGACAATCTCGGCAGCATCTTCAGCCTGGACCTGGGTATAAAATATTCCTTCAGGCTCGACAACGACGATCGGGCCCTGCTCGCAGAAACCATGACAGCCGCTAAAATTTACGGTAATCCCGGGTAAGGCCAGTCTGGTCACTTCGCCCTTGAGCAACTCGTAGAGCTCTTGGGAACCGCTGGCTTGACACCCCGTCCCCCGACAGACAAATATTTTATGCTGGCTCATGGTTCTCATCCTTCCGTTTGAACAATTGCCCTACTTTTTTGGGGTTCATTCTGCCGTAGACCTGCTGATTGATAACCAGGCTCGGAGCAAGGGCACAAACACCGATACAGGCCACTGTTTCCAACGTGTACTCCAGATCATCCGTGGTCTCGCCCTCATCTATCCCCAGCTCTTTTTTTACAAGCTTAAGGATGGTTTTGCCCCCCCGGACATGGCAGGCAGTGCCCCGGCAGACCCGGACCGTATTCCGGCCGCGGGGTTCGGTGTAAAGCTGGGCATAAAAGGAGATGACACCTTGCACCGCACTGGGAAAGAGTTTTAATTTATCGGCGATAATGGGGATAGCATCGGGAGGGATGTAACCATACTCGTTCTGGATCTCCTGTACCAACGGAATTAAGCTCCAGCGCTCCTGGCAGTGCTCCGCGATAATTTCATTCAATCGTGACCAATCGATCTCCCTATTTTTCTGGTTCATCACTACAGCTCCTTTCTATCCGGACATAACATCTTTGTAAGGCAGAGCTGGAGGCCGACGTTTCCGGGGGGGAGCTAAAAAGGAGAGTAACAGGATAATCGGACCGGGAGCGGGGCAAAGAGACCAAACCCCTTGGCAGGGATTCAGAGTGCTCTACCACCGCCGGCAACTCCCCAACCGGTGAAACAATTTTTACCCGGTCCCCGGGCTGTAACTTCATCATGTCAGCATCAATTTTGTTCATTTGCAGAAAACATGAAGCGGAAAACCGGCTTAATCGTCCCGATTTTGAACTTCTAGAACCACTGCCGGAATGAAACAATGCACTCTCGGCCAGCAAGGTAAAGGGGTACTGAGTATCGGGCGCCTTTAACGGAGGAAGGTATTCTAACGGCGAAAACCGTGGAAATCTTTTCAAAGGTAACCGGTGCTCCGCCATTGTCTCCCAGTAATCTTCCTCTTTTGGGCTTTTCTCCTCCCAATCATATTTGTACAGCGGAACCAGCTCTTCCAACTCCTTCTGAACCTGCTCCAGAGAATTAAATGGCAGCGGTTGATTCATGGCCGCAGCCAGCTGCAGAATTATTTTCCAGTCCGGCCTGCTCTCAGCGAGAGGTTCAATCGCTTTACGAATCTTTTGCACCCTGCCTTCCAGGTTAGTAAAAGTGCCTTCTTTTTCGGCAAAGCTGGCGGCTGGAAGAACAACCTGGGCCAGCCGGGCTGTTTCGGTCAGAAAGAGATCTTGAACCACCAGGAAGTCCAGCGAGGCGAGCGCCTCTTCAACCAGGGCCGATCCGGGAAAGCCAACTACGGGATTTTCACCGGTAATCAATAAGCCCTTAATTTTTCCTTCCCCGGCCATCTGCATCATCTCTAAAGCGTTTAGTCCAGGTTTGGAAGGTAGATTTGCCTGCCAGTGTGTTTCAAATTTTTTCCGGGCTGGCAGATCCTCCACCGGGTAATAGCCGGGTAAAAAATCGGGCAGCATGCCCATGTCGCATGCCCCCTGGGCATTACATTCTCTTAGCAGCGCCCGGAGCCCGCCTCCCTTACGCCAGATATTTCCGGTGAGCAGGGCCAGGTTAAGCAGCGCTTTAACATTCTCTGTTCCCTGGAGCTGCTGCATAATTCCGGTGCCAAAGATAATCGCTGCTTTGCCAGCCGTAGCATAAAGCCCGGCGGCAAGGCGAATTTGCTCTAGACTGACGCCAGTTACCTCCGCAGCAGTTTCCAGGGAAAAGGTAGCCAGGGAGTCAAGCAATTCCTGGTAATTTTCTGTTTTTCGGGCAATGAATTCCCGATCCACTAAATTTTCATCGATAATTACTTTAGCTAGACTGTTCAAAAGCATCAGGTCAGTGTCTACCTCAGGCCGCAACCAACAGTCTGCGAAAAGCGTCAGTTTTGTTTTCCGGGGATCGATCAAGATCAGTTTAGCACCGTGCAGTTTAACGGCACGTTTAATCTCATAGTTAATTAGCGGTGCCGAGGCTGCCGGTTCGGCGCCGACAACCAGGATCAGGTCTGTCCCGGTTAAATCGTTTAGGGTATAAGTGATCCCGGGAAAACCGACAGAATCGTAAAAAGCTTGGCGGGCAGCCGCGTAATAAAGACTGCTGCCGTTATCGATATTATTTGTCCCCAGCACCCCGCGGGCAAATCTTTGCAACAGGTAATTTTCTTCATTGGTACAATTTGCCGAGCCGAAAACTGCCAGGCTGTCGGATCCGTGCTCATCTTTAATCCGGCTAAAAGCATCTGCAGTTACCGCCAGGGCTTCGTCCCAGGACACCTCCTTAAAACTACCGTTCTCTTTGACCAGCGGTCGGGTCAACCTGTCCGGACTATGGATGAAATCACAACCATAGCTTCCTTTGACGCAAAGTGTCCCCGGGCCGGTATCTTCAGCAGCTGGCTTAACCCGGGCCACCCGGTTCTCCTTAACTTCCAGGGAGATACTGCAGCCGCAACCACAATAGGGACACGTTGATTCTACAGCGGTCCCGATAGTCCCCCGGTAAAACTCCTCTTTTTCCATTAAGGCCCCCGTGGGGCAGAGAGCAACACACGTTCCACAAAAGGTGCATTCCGAATTTTCCAGGGGAGATTTAAACAGAGTGGCCGGCTTGGCTTTAAACCCCCGCCCATAATAATCAAGGACACCTTCAATAACCAGCTCCTGGCAGGCTCGAATACACCGGGCGCATAAAATGCATTTACTCATATCCCTGATCAGAAAGGGATTCACCTCTTCAGTAACAGCAGTTTGCGGAATCCGGTCTAATTCGCTTGAACCAATGCCCAGCTCCGCAGCCATCTGGCGTAATTGGCACCGGTTGCCTTTATCACAGACAAGGCAAGAATCGGGATGACTGGCCAGCATTAGCTTGAGGATCATTTTGCGATGCTCCAGAACACGCGACGACTCCGTGTTGATAATCATTCCCGAAGCGATCGGGGTAACACAGGAAGCTAGAAGAGCACCGTTTACCTCGTTCTCTACCAGGCAAATTCGACATGCTCCGATAGGGTTAAGCGAAGCATGGTGGCAAAGCGTCGGTATAATAATGCCGGACTCCCGGGCCAATTCCAGAATAGTCATTTCCGGATGGCCGCTTACCTCTTGCTGATTAATGGTTAACGTTACCGTTTGCAATTGGAATCAGCCTTTCAACTTTATTTGGTCAAAAATTAATTGGCCGGTGTTTGGGACAAAAGGTTAATATGGTTAAACACCGGCCAGACCGAGGAATAAAATTTAGCACGCCATCCTGATCGCTTCGAGAAGCTCAGTGCTAACACTTTTCTTGGGAATGAAGTCAAAGGCTCCGGCTTGTTTGCTGGCAGTAATATTACCCTCATCATCATACTGGCTTAAAACCAGAACTTTAACATCTTTACATTTACTCGTAATCTGCTTCATCGCCTCGATGCCGTTTAATACCGGCATGACAATATCCATAAGCACTACGTTCGGCATCAACTGAAGTGTTTTTTCGATAGCATCCTGACCGTCTGTGGCTTCCCCAACGATGAGCATATCTTTTTGCAGGTTCACCAGGGCGCAGATTCCTTCTCTGACTACTGCATGATCGTCGGCCACAAGTACCCGGATCTTCCTGGTAGCTTTATCGAGCAGTTTCTCAATAACCGATACTAGGACAGAGAGCTTTAAGGGGCGATAAAAATAATCCTCCACATCAAGCCTCAGCCCTTCATCTCTTCTCCAGCCGCTGACCGACTGTTTTTCAGGGGGAACATCCACCACCACGATCGGCAGGTTACTGGTTGCCGGTGTCTTTTTTAACCACTGGTGAAGTTTAAAAGCGTCTCCACGAGGCTTAATCGCACCCAAAACAATTAGCTGAGGCTTGCCGGTTCGCACTATTTCCTGGGCCTTTAATTTTTCAACAGCAACAAAAACTTCACTGCCTTTTTTTTCGAGCTCTGCTTGCAGCTTAGCGGTAAACTCCTCCTCCTGGTCAACTATGAGAATTCTGGTTTTCATTTTTTCAACCCTCCTTTCACAGATATTTCAGAATCTTTAATATAATTTAACCCGATCCCTGGTCCCATTGTAAGAGGGATCTACCTGAAATAGATGATCTTCTTACCCTAAAATTTACGGGATATCATCTGAATTTATGCGCTGCTAACTGATTATTTGAGATAAAATTGTAGGGTTTTACCCTAGGTATACGCTTTCCGAACAGAAGATCATAAAAAGGTGACAGATATCCGTCACCTTTCACCTTTAGATGAGACCGTTTTAGCGCCAGTCCTGTTAAATGGCTAACAGATCTCCGTCACCTGTTAACCCTGTCGCCTTAAGAGCTATATCTGGCGCGATATTTTGATCGTTTCGCCGTTCGGATCGCTTTGAGCAGCTCGGTGCTGACACTTTTCTTGGGAATGAAGTCAAAGGCCCCGGCTTGTTTGCTGGCAGTAATATTACCTTCATCATCATACTGGCTTAAAATCAGCACTTTAACATCTTTACATCTGCTCGTAATCTGCTTCATCGCCTCGATGCCGTTTAATTCCGGCATGACAATATCCATAAGCACTACGTTCGGCGTCAACTGAAGTGTTTTTTCGATAGCCTCCTGCCCGTCTGTGGCTTCCCCAACGATGAGCATATCTTTTTGCAGGTTCACCAGGGCGCAGATTCCTTCTCTGATTACTGCATGATCGTCGGCCACAAGTACCCGAATCTTCCTGGTAGTTTTATCTAACAGTTTCTCAATAACCGATACCAGAGCAGAGAGATCCACAGGCCGGCAAAAATAATCTTCGGCCTCAAGTCTTAGCCCTTCATCTCTTCTCCAGCCGCTGACCGGCTGTTTTTCAGGAGGAACATCCACTACCACGATCGGCAGGTCACTGGTCTCTGGTCTCTTTTTTAACCATTGATGAAGTTTAAAAGCGTCTCCACGGGGTATAATGGCACCTAGAACAATCAGGTGAGGCTTCCTCTCCCGCACTATTTCCTGGGCCTTAACCCTTTCACAGGCAATAAAAACTTTACAATATCTTTTTTCGAGCTCCTCCCGCAGGTTAACGGTAAACTCATGCTCCTGATCAACTATAAGAATATTTCTTTTCACTTCTTACGCCCCCTTTCCCTGTTTTTTAATATTTTTCCGCCATCTCTTTCTAAGTTTAGCCCCGCTACCTTATTCTACGCACGGCGAAAAATCTCGAAGTGCTAAAGAGGTGACACGGGGACGTTTCTCCTGTCACCTTTACATGGGGATGATTTTTTTGCGCAGGGCATACTTGATTAGCTCGGCACGATTATGGAGATCAAGTTTATCCATGAGCCTGGTTTTGTGACTGTCAACGGTTTTAGGGCTGATGACCAGCATGCCGGCTATCTCCTTGGAGGTATGCCCTTCTGCCAGTAAGCGAAATACTTCCTTCTCCCGTTCGGTTAACTGCTCATAAGGATCACGACTCTTTTTTGAGTAAGCTTCCCGCTGGTAACTCTCCACCAGGTACTTTGTGGCCGATGGAGAAAGATACGAATCACCACGGTAAACGGCACGGATCGCCGAGATAAGTTCAGAGGAGGCCGCAGATTTGTTCAGGAAACCATGGGCGCCGGCTTCCAGAATAGACATAACATGTTCTTCATGATCATACTGTGTCAGGATAAGAACCTTAATCTCAGGAAACTCTTTACGTATATTTCGGGTTGCTTCAAGCCCTCCCATTACTGGCATGTCCAGATCCATCAGCACTAGATCAACTTTATGCTTTCTGAGTATATCCAGGGCTTCATCGCCGTTACTGGCCTCCCCGACTATCTCTATTTGCGGTGATTGCTCCAGTAAGGCAGAGATACCTTCCCGGACAATGGTATGATCATCTACCAGTAGCACCCTTATCTTGGACATAGAGTAGAATCTCCCCCTTAATATTCAGGGATATTCTTGAGATCTGGTTTTTTTAAAAGCAAGCTATGTTAAGGGAATTATTGCAGAGACAGTGGTGCCTTTTCCCGGCTGTGACTGGACCGAGCAGTCCCCACCGATAAGTTTCATCCTCTCCTTAGCGATCATCAGGCCCAGGCCATGCCTTCTTTTCTGGTTGTTCATCTTGCCAATCCGTGAAACGTCAAACCCGATGCCATCATCCCGGATACAAAGTCTCAGATGATCTTTATTCTCTTGCAAAGAGACTGTTACGTTTTGCGCCCGGGAATGTTGAACTATATTACCGATAACCCCCTGCACCCAGCGGAAAAGATTGACTTCAGCTTCCGGTGACAGGGGTACAGGTGCCTCCGTAATATCGAAAGAAACGTTAATACCTAAAGGTAAAAGGCAGGATTCGGCATAATGACGAATAGCCGGCACAAAACCAAGGGAATCCAGTAAAGTAGGACGAAGATCGGAGATTATCCGATTAACCTCATTGCTTATTTGGACTGCCGAAGTATGGATTTTCTTTAACATGGTTAGAAACTTGGGGTCTTCAATACCTATAATTTTAGCCATCTCGTACAACGCTTTCAGGTTAAGGGTTAAAGCAGCAAGCATCTGGCTGGTTTCATCATGCAGCTCTTGGGAAATCCTTTTTTTCTCTTCCTCCTGGGCAGTAATAACCTGCCGCGCCACATCCCGGTGCCTTTCTCTTTTTTCCTGTAACCTTTCATGTAGCCGCGAATGCCCGATGGCCAGGCCAAGTTGATCGCCGATCGAATGTAAAAGATGCATATCTTTTTCGGTAAAATGATGTACCCGGGGGCCGGCACAGTTTAATACTCCTAAAACCCTTTCCCGGAAGCGAAGGGGAACGCTAACAAAGGCCCGCAAGCCCCCCATTTTAATGAGATCGCTGCGCAGGGTTTCCGGTTTTGCAGAAATATCATCCAGCATGATAGCCTTCCCAGTTGAGGCTACTTTTCCACTAATCCCCTGGCCAAGGTTAACTGAAATTTTCTGCGCAAACTCATCGGATAAACCCTGATAAACATAGCAGGTAAGCCTTTCATTACGCTCATCCAGAAGCAAAACCCCGCCGTAAGTCCCTTCAATAAATTCAAGTGTCTTCTCCAGCCCTACCTTTAAGATGGCTTTTAATTCACTTAAACCGCTCACCGCCGAAGTAATTTGACTTAAGATTAAAAGAGCATCGATCGCTTTCTTATCTTCAGTTTTTCCAGGTAAAACTGTATCAGGCATGGGAGCCTTTGTCCTTTCAGTATTGCTGCGGGATGAGTTTGCCAGCGAAGGAGCCTTTCCCGTGTTCATGTTGTAACCTCCCTGTTCAAGATAAGCCTCCAAACATGCTCTCTTTTGAGTATTCTGAATATTACTAATCTATCACCATTATACTCTGCTGCACAGCTGCTGTCAATGAATTATAATCCGGGGAAATCCAGCATAGCGCTGAAGCGTATCTGATTCATTTCACCGTTTGCGGTTTTGCAGTGTTCGCGGGAGGAATTGTTCTTCTTACCTTACATTATTGTTCCAAAAGGAAATCCGGTCAGCTTAAATCGTTTTTCCAGAAAAATCATGATGCAAGCGTCTACAACTTCAGGATCATATAATATGCCTTTGTTTTTCTTGATCTCTTTAAGAGCCGCATCCAGTCCCAGCGCTTCCCTGTATGGACGGTGGTAAGTCATAGCCTCGACCACGTCGGCAACGCCAACGATCCTGCTTGCAAGTAAGATCCCGTCTCCTTTGAGCCCTTGTGGATAACCAGACCCGTCCATTCTTTCATGGTGCTGAAGTACAATCTCTGCAACAGGCCATGGAAAATCTATTTTGCTCAACACTTCATAGCCCGTCTGAGGGTGCTCTTTGATCAGTTCAAATTCGGCTTTTGTAATGCGACCCGGCTTTGAAAGGATATCGGAAGGCACGCGTATTTTTCCAATATCATGTATCAGGGAGGCCACCCAGATGCCCTGGATGCAGTCTTCCGGCAAACTGATCTCCCGTGCGATGGCCCGGGCAATCATCGCTACCCGCTTCTGGTGGCCTGCCGTGTATGGATCTCGCATCTCGACAAGGGCAGATAGAGCATGAACGGTCTCCTCCAGGGTTTTTTGCAATTTCTGATAGCTCTTGTTCAGCTCCTGTTCCGCTATCTTGCGATTCGTTATATTGTGCGCCACCATTATTACATGCGTGATGGCGCCACTGCTGTCGCGATAAGGTATGTAGTTGGCTTCGAAACACTGCCTGCTTTCGCCCGGTATATCAAGCCATATCTCGGTTACGATCTCTTCTCCGTTCAGGCAACGGTCAAGATCATCTTTGATTTTTTTTTGAAAAATTTCTCGGCCCCATAGATCGCTAACCGAACTGCCGACAATTTCCTTGGGGCTCTTTTTTTTACAAGCCTTGCAAAAGCTCTTATTGACGGTCTCAAAGAGGTAATTTTTGTTGATCAGAGCCATCATGTCGCTGGAAGCATTAACAATAAAGTCTGATTTTCTGTAGAGATCTTCTGCTTTCCGGCGCGACTTTCTTTCCTCAACCTCATGGAGCTCGCGCTTAATTACAGGAACAAGGCGCTCGAGATGGTCTTTCATAACATAGTCATGAGCACCTTCTTTCATCAGTTGAACCGCGTTCTCCTCACCAATAGCACCCGATACAATTATAAAAGGCAGATCGATGCCGCTTTCCTTTAAAATGGAGAGAGCTTCGGAGGTGCTGAAATAGGGCATATTATAGTCTGAAAGGATGAGCTCCCACTCCTCTGAGGCAAGTGCGGCTCTCATGGCGGATTCCGTTTCAACCCGCTCGTAGACCGGCTTGTATCCGCCCCGGCGCAATTCGCGCAAGATTAACAAGGTGTCATCTTCTGAATCCTCAATAATCAGCACCCGTATTTTTTCGTCCATTTATTTTTCCCCCAGTTGTTCGGTACCTGGCCATATCTTCGCACTTTCCGAAGAGGTGCTCAAGTCTCCCGGCCATCGCCTGCCACGACCGTTTTTGCTGCTTATACAGCATTCTTTAAAGGCACGTTGAAGCAAATCAAGATCATCGAGATTATCTTCAACTAACATAATCGTCTTTTGAGGCACGGGATTAACTCCTTCCCGCTTGTTATTCTAATGTAAAATAAAAAGTTGTTCCCTTATTGAGAACACTTTCAGCCCAGATATCCCCGCCATGGCGACGGACGACCCGTTGAACTGAGGCCAGGCCAATTCCCGTACCGGTATATTCCATCGTGCTGTGAAGACGCTGAAATGGGACGAAAAGCTTGTCAACATACTTCATGTCAAAGCCCACTCCGTCATCACGCACATAGTAGACAGTTTTTTTACCTCGCCTCATCACGCCGAATTCAATTCTGGCGCTTTCGAGTCTCTGCGTGAATTTCCAGGCATTCCCAATCAAGTTTTCCAAAGCTATCCGGAGAAGAGTCGGGTCTCCGCTTACAACGACGCCTTCGGCGATAACAAATTCTACCTGGCGATCGGGATCGGTCACTTTAAGATCCGCCGCTATATCCTGCGCCAAAGCACTTAAGTTCACCTGTTTGCGTCGCACCTCATATCTTCCGATACGCGAAAGGTGGAGGATAGCGTCGATCATGGAAGCCATGCGCTTGCTGGCAGCTCTTATGCGCCGGAGATAGTCCTCCCCCTCATGATCTAGTTGCTCCGCATGGTCTTCCAGCAGGGCCAAGCTAAAACCATCTATGCTCCTGAGCGGCGCCCTCAGGTCATGTGAAATAGAATAAGCAAACATCTCCAGCTCTTGGTTCACCTGTTCCAGCTCCTTGCGCAGCTTGCTTTCCGTTATATCGACGATGGTGACCAGTATTGCCGCCCTTTCTTCGTGCTCAATAGGCATCGTGCTTATGATGGCCGGCAAAACGCTACCGTCTTTTCTAAGGAGCCGCGATTCATAGGTTTCAACAAGGTTTTTCCCTTCATACCTGCCCCAAGCCCTGGAGATAACCTCTTGCACTTCGTCGGGATAAAAGAGGGCGGAAAGGGGCAGTCCGATAAATTCTTCTTCGGCGAACCCCAGCATTGATGTTAACTGTCTGTTGGCAAAAACCATCCTGCCATTCTGATGTACACCGATGCCGACCTGAACATGATCCACGAGCGCCTTGTATTTTGCTTCCGATTTTGCCAATTCTTCTGTCCTGGCTTTAACCAGCTCTTCAAGCTCTTCTTTATATTGCCTTAATTCTTCTTCCATTCTTTTGTGTACCGTGATATCTCTAAATTCGATAACACTGCCAGACTTTGTACCAAAGCGGTCCGTTAAAGGTGAAGCTGTGATGCTGATCTGTAGGGCCGGTTCTCGAAAAGTAACATCTTCATGTGAAACTTTTCCAGGATTGGTCGTGATCATTTTTAGAAGAGCCGCCACCTTTTCAGGGTTCTCGAGCTTATCTGCAATTAAGGAAGGGATGCTCAAAATATTCTTCCCTATAAAATCCTGCCGCCTTATCCCGGTTGTTTTTCCCACGGAATGATTCACTTCCACAATCCTATCGTTTCTATCTATGACGATAATCCCTTCTCCTAGCGCACTAAAAATTTCACTCAATGATGCTTTCCGATAGCGCAGGATGGCATAGGTCTGAAGAGAGACAAAAGCAAGGACCGCCAGGTAGCCGAAAGGATAGACTTCGAAAGGCGGAAAGCAGGACAAAAAATCGACCGACCCTAGAACGGCTATGGATAAGGATACCGTGAACAGCTTAACCTGATCTCGCTTGATCCCGGGCTCCATTTTTCTAACGGAGCCTAAATACAACAGCAGTGAACGGATAATCAGGGCAAAAAAGAAAACCAGGAAGGGGATGGACAGCGGACCATATAAGACATATGGTCCCCAGAAGTGTTCTTGAACATCTCTTGCGAGCCAGTCTGTCAAAAGACTTGTGAGATAAAAGGCAAAAGCTAGGGCATAGTTCACCACCACATATTTTTTCTTTTCCTCCAATAATCCCAGGGATGCTGTGGTGAAAAAATAAATGCTGGGCGCGATCATGACAATCCCCAAAAAGACAAAGACCTTGTAAAAAGAGAGAATCAGCATCGCATCTCTCATTAAATAGGTCACGCCGATACCGGCTTGCCAAATGCCGCCGCTTACTGTCATGATGAGAAATGATTTGCTGACCAGGTTCCTATCGCTAATGTAGACAAAAATCCCAAGCAACGTCACCAGGAGGGCAGTAATAAACATAGAAAAAGAATAAGGGTTCAGATAGTAATTGGCGCTAACCAGGAGCTTCCCTAACATCACATTATTTCTTCCTCCTTACCGAGGTAAGCGGCAACCCATAAACAGATTCCACAGATCTCAGGATAGTATAAGCTCGTTCTGAAAAGTATGTCAAGAGATAGCGCGTAATGTAAAGCTAACGCACGAAATTGTTTTTTATCTCCTTCTGTCAGGATAAGCAGGCTAACGGCAGCCCCACAAGGCGGTAAAGGCGGCGTACCTCGGCGCCGCTAAGAGGGCGAAAGGTCCCGCTTTCTAAACCCTCCGCGGTTAAAAAGGCAAACCCGGTGCGCCGCAATCTCTCAACGGGATGGCCGCAGGCAGCGCAGATCCGCTTGACCTGTCTCTTCCGCCCCTCGATGAGAACAATCTCCAGGAGGGCACGGCCGCGACCTTGGTGGAGCGGCCTGACCTTTGCCGGGGCGGTCATGCCCTCTTCCAGAAGCACCCCCCGGGCCATCCGGTGGAGCACTGCAGGGGCGGGGATCCCTTTTACCCAGGCCTGGTATCTTTTTTTCACGCCGAACCGCGGGTGGGTCAAGCGGTAAGCCAGCTCGCCGTCATTGGTAAGTAAAAGCAATCCGGTTGTATCCAGGTCCAGCCGCCCTACCGGGTAGAGACGGGTCGGGCTCCGGCCGACCAGGTCAAGTACTGTCGGGCGGCCGTGCGGGTCGGAAACGGTGGACAAAAAACCGGCCGGTTTGTCCAGGAGCAAGTAACACTTCTGCTCCAGCCTTACCTCGCGGCCATCAACGGTAACCAGGTCACCTGTTTCGACCCGATGCTGGGGAACGGTGATCACGGCCCCGTTGACCTCTACCCGGCCCATGGCGATGATCTGCTCGGACTTGCGGCGGGAGGCCACTCCGGCCGCGGCCAGGTACTTGGCTAGACGCAACTCTGCCCTCTCCCTTCTCTTCAGCATAAAATACTTTCTTGGCTAGCTATTCCACAAAAACCGGGCTAATCCTTTTCTGCGGCAAATAACTGCAGCAAGCCCAGCTTATCGAGACGCCGGGCAATTGTTTCCGGGTCGGTGCTATAGAGGTTCTGCTGCTGCAAATGTTCCCAAAGCGGCCCCCCGGAAAGACTGTAGACGATCTCATATTTTTCTCCACGGCCTCCTTTAAAGCCGGTAAAGGCGATCAGCTCTCCACAAACACAGCCGCGGGGAAGCTCTACCGGCTCGCAACCCCTGCTGAGACGCCAGGCATTGTAGCCGGCCAGGGCGCCGGTAACGATCGCTTCGGTATGACCCAGGCTCAATCCGGCCCTTTCGCCAGCCACGAAAAGGTTCTTTAGCGGAGGGACCATCAACCGCCGGTCGCGCTCGATCAGGCCGCTGAAGCGGATAGAATTCCCCCGCCCCCCTCCGAGGGGGTCGCGGAAGATAGCCCTTTCAAAACCATTCAGGCGGCGCAGGATAGAGAGAGGCAGGTACGGGACCATCATCTTTATGGCCCCGGTGTCGAGCAGGATCAGGTTGTGAGCATATGTCTCGGAGCTGTACTGGCGGCAGGCTTTTATCTGTATCGACAGCTCGTTCTGCTCTGTAAATGCTTCGGGCGGCAGCGGTATGACGGCCAGCCCTTTTTCCCTGACTTCGGCCAGTAGCCAATCAGCCAGCGATGTCGGCTCAAGCTCGCAGGAGCCGCTAAAGTAACCGGGCGCGCCGGCCCGGCGCCTGATCACCGTCTCCACAGCCCCGGCCCTGACGGCCAGGCTCACCCGAGGACCGAAGGTGGGGCAGCGGTAGATGCACATGGCGCAGCCGTTGCCGAAGCGGCGGCAATTGCCCGTCGGGCCGGCCGTGCCGGTGGCATCAACAAAGTAAGCCCCTCGCAGTAGTTTGTCGGCTTCATTCCTTTGAATTATCCGCACCGCTTCAATCTTCCCCTCTTTAGCGACCACATCAACAGCCCGGCACTGCCGCAGCAGCTTGACCCCATGTCTCAGCAGCAGCTGCTCTACCGGCAGCTCCACCTTCTCCACGTCGTATAGAGAAGCATGCCGGTGACCGGGAAAATCAAGGCCCGTATGGCGCGCTGCCGTATCGGTAATGGTGATCAGCTCGCCTGCTCCCATCAGCTTCAGCTCTTCGGCGGCAGTAAAACGGCCATTATTGCGCATGATCCCCCCCACCAGCCCCGAGGCTAAGAGCCGGTCGGTCCGCTCGACTAAGGTTACCGCCAGCCCCTTCTGGGCCGCGGTCAGGGCCGCGGCGCAGCCAGCCCAGCCGCCGCCTACCACCACAAGCTGTTCTATCAAATCCTACCGCCCCCCAAAGTCACCCAAATACTACCCGGCAGACAACTACAGCCGCAATGAATCCGCCCAGGTCGGCTAGCAAGCCCGTGGGCAGGGCATGCCGGCTGCGGTAGACCCCGACCGCTCCGAAGTAAACGGTTAGAATATAAAGCGTGGTCTCGGTGCTACCGATCATGGTCGAAGCGATCCGGCCGATCAGGGAGTCGGCTCCCTGCCGCTCTAAAATATCGGCCGCCAGCGCCAGGGAGGCACTTCCGGAAAGCGGGCGCATTACGGCCAGGGGTAGTACCTCCACCGGCACCTTTAACCATTCCAGGAGGGGGGCCAGGCTATAGGCCAGGATCTCCATGGCCCCGGACTCCTGGAAGAGGGTGATCGCCACCAGCATGGCCACCAGGTAGGGGATCAGGCGTACCGAGATATTAAAGCCCTCTTTGGCCCCTTCGATGAATCGATCAAATAGGTTGACCCGGCGCCAAAGTGAGCCGATAATCGCCGCCACGATCAAAACTGGGATCAGCCAGATGGCCAGAAAATCAATGGCCCGGGATAACATTATATTTTAACCTTCTTTCGCAAAAGGCGATCCGCTGTTAACGCTACTGCGGTAGAGCAAAAAGTCGCTAGAATCGTGCTGCCTAAAATATCGGCGGGATTGGCCGCGCCGGCCGCTGCCCGCAGGGCCATTACCGTCGTCGGGATCAGGGTGATACTCGAAGTATTCAGGGCCAGGAAGGTGCACATCTCATCAGAGGCCGTGGTGCCGTACGGATTGATTTTCTGCATCTCCTCCATGGCCTTGATTCCGAAAGGGGTCGCTGCATTGCCCAGGCCAAGAATGTTGGCGCTTAAATTCATGAGAATGGCATTCATCGCCGGACCTCCTTCCGGCACCCTGGGGAAGATCAGCCGGGCCAAGGGACGAAGCGCCCAGTTAAGCAATTTTATAATTCCTGACGATTCTATTAATTTCATGATTCCCAGCCAAAAAGTCATCGTTCCAATCAACCCGAAAGCCACCTTGACCCCGCGCTCGGCGGCGGTAAATATCGCCGGGGTGATCACGGCCATATCACCGCGTATCGCGGCGGTTAAAATCGATAAACAGATCAGAGCCGCCCAGAGATAGCCGATCAACCTGTCACCCCCCCGTGCAACAAAAAGCCAAAAAGAAGTCGAATATAGCCGGAAAGTCCTCTTCTGCCAACAGGATGACCGGAACAGAGAGCGGCCCGGTGCAGAAGCTGATCCCGCAGGTAGATCTCTACTTCACCCAGCTTCACCCCTGCAGGCAAAGGTGCCTTGATGGAATCATTGAGAACAATCCGGAAACGGAGAGCCTCTTTTTCGTTCGGCAGCAGCGGCAGGTAGAGATCTGTGCCCGTAGTCACCTCTACCCGGCGGCTGCCCTTACTTACTTCTGCGGTGCAGAGGACCTGGTTTCGGGAAAATATTTTTTGGTAATGGTAATGTTGAAAACCGTAATCGAGCAACAGGATGGCATCTTCCCACATCTGCGGCGCGTTTAAAACTACACAAACAAGTTGCCACCCGTTTCGGGTCGCCGAACCGACAAAACAACGGCCCGCCTCCAATGTCCAGCCTGTTTTAACCCCGTCGCCTCCCGGATAAAGCTCCAGAAGCCGGTTCTGATTGCTCATGATCCGGTCCCAAGAATGTCCGGGCCACGAAATCGTGTAAACAGGGGTCGAGACAATCCGGCGGAAACGCTCGTTTTCCAGCGCCTGGCAGGTGATCAGCCCCAGATCATAGGCGGTACTGTACTGAACTTTACCCGGCAGGCCATGAGGATTGGCATAAAGGGTATTTTTTGCCCCCAGGGCTTGTGCCCTTTGATTCATCAGCGAGACAAAATTTTGTTCGGTTCCCCCGATATGCTCAGCGATGGCCACGGCGGCATCATTGCCCGAACGGAGCATCAACCCGCAGATCAGCTCACCCAGTGTTTTCTTTTCGCCTTTTTCCAGCCAGATCGAAGAGCCTTCGGTCTCCGCCGCCACCCGGCTGACAATAACATGATCCTCCTCGTTACCATCCTCCAGGGCCAGTAGCGCGGTCATAATCTTGGTCGTCGAAGCAATAGGCAGACGACAGTGCTCATCTTTTCTCCAGAGAATCCTTCTGCTGCTGCGATCCATTAGAATTGCCGCCCGTGCACTGACTACAGGCTCTGCCGCCTCTACCGGGAGAGAAAAGAGAGCGATCAACAGATAAACTCCGATCAGGATGGCCCGCCACACATTTTGCATCACTCTCGCTCCCGGGGAATATAGATCAATCGGTATTGTTCATAAATATTCCTGCGGGATTAAATTTATGTTTATCTCTGTTGGCAGCGTTGGCAGCCAAATTTACCGGTAAAGGCCTCCATCGGCCTCCTCTGCCCTGGTGCCGTGACAGCCGCCGCGCCGGTTAAAAATCTCCTGGATCTGGTCAATCAGCTGGGGGGCGAGGTCGATCAGCCGATCGAGCATGGCGTGGCGATCTACCGGAAGCAGACGTACCTGCCCTTGGCCCGCCACCAGGAAAGCAACCGGTTGCACCAGGACGCCCCCGCCGCTGCCCCCTCCGAAGGGAAGTCCGGCAGAGTTACTGTTACGACTGGCGCCGTCGGTCTGCTGCTTAAATTCGGTTCCTCCGGCGGCAAAGCCAAACGAGACCCTCGAAATGGGAATGATCACGCTCCCATCCGGTGTCTCCACAGCATCTCCAACAATCTTGTTAACATCGACCATCTCTTTTAAGTTCTCCATGGCGGTTTTCATCAGGCTTTCAATGGGATGATGCTCCACCAGTTACACCTCCTTTTTTTTTGAACACGTCCACAACTTTAAACCGCAGTAGAGAGAGAGAACCACCTCTCCTTCCCACTGCAGCCGCGTCTCTGCCGGACTCCAGGCCGGTAGAACCTGGAATTGCGGCCGGGCCGCCACTGAAAAGTGCTCATAAAGCAACCCGACCAGTATCCCTCCCAGGGCCCAGGCTCCGCCTGCGGCCAGGCCGGTCCAGGCCGGATCGTCCCACCCCCAGGATAGCTCCAGGTCAAAATGGGACCAGGTCACCTTCTTCAACAGGGGCCCGGCCTGCCGGACTGTCTTCATAAATCCGGCTAAATTTCCCCGCTCAAAGATCTTCTCCCACCAAGATCGCTTCTGCTTTTTATTCAACCCGGGCATTTTTTGCAAAAACCCTGCCGGTATCTTGCTCCCTCCGGCAAGAAGATACCAGGAGAGCCCTTTTTCCCCGGCTGCGCTTCTCCACTGTTCATACAACAGCCCAAAGAAACCCCACTTCAACCTCAGGCTAATTTGATCGGTTTTATTTTCTCTTAGGTAGCGGACAAATATGCGCAGCGGCAGCAGCAGGAGCAGTCCGAGCAGTAGGAGGATGACAAGGGTAATCGAGAGCAGCCAAGCCCACCAGGCCATTGATGGTCTCCTTTAAGAGATTAATTCCTTCATTGTTAATACTTTACCCTTTTATGGAGAAAAGGCCCGGCGGGGTTTGCCGGGGGGCTGTCGTCGAAACAGGCGGGCAGAGCGGAGTAAAATACCGCTCAGAATAAATTACCGGTCGAGAGGAGGCAGCTCGCTTAAATCTTTCAATCCAAAAAACCTTAAGAAATCCTGGGTCGTGGCATAGACCAGGGGGCGGCCGGGCCCTTCTTTGCGCCCGCTAACCCGGATAAGCTTGCGTTTCAACAGGTTGTCCAGGATATGTTCGCAGCGAACTCCGCGCACCGACTCGATCTCCAGGCGGGTAAGCGGCTGCTTGTAGGCAATGATAGCCAGGGTCTCCAGGGCCGCGGTAGAAAGACGACCGGATTCTTCTTCACTGACCGCCTGCTCGAGGTAAGGGGCCAGCTCCGGGGCGGTGCCCATCTGGTAACCCCCGGCGACCTCGAAGATACGCAGGCCACGCTGCTGCTCGATAAGCTCCTGCTGAAGTTCGCAGAGCAGATTCTGTGCCTCTTTACTGGAAATGCCGAGGCCGGAGGCGATTTTGTCCGCCTGGACCGGCCCTTCCGTTAAGAAAAGAATTGCTTCAATAACAGCTTTTAAATTTTCTCTGGACAAGGCCATTCTCCTTTTCCGGCTGGCAGCACCAAGATAGGCCCGAAGAGGCGATCCTGGAGCAATCGTACCTCTTGCCGGCGAGCCAGCTCCAGCAGGGAGATAAAGGTAACCAGGATCTCCCGGAGGCCTCTTTGCTGCAAAAAAGCAGTAAAAGGGAGGGGCCCCCCGGCCTGCTCCAGCAAGGAGCAGATAGCGACACTACGATCGCTGATCGGCAGATCATCGAACAGCTCAATCGCCGGGGCCAGGGACTGCGCGGCGGCAGCAGCTTCAAACCGGTTCATCATCTCACTGAGCAGGTGCGCCCCTTCCCAGTAAGAGTAATAGGTCTTCTGCTGCTGCCGGCCAGAGATGACCATGAACTTTTTCTCCCCGCCGGTAGAACGGAGAAAGATTTTCTGCTGCTCCGCGGCCCGCTCCTTGAGAAACCCAGCGGCCTCTTTAAAGCGGCGGTATTCTTCCAACCGTTCAAAGAGCTCCTCGGGGCTGCTGAACGGGAAGAGTTCCTCGTCATCTTCTTCCTCACCAGGCTGAGACGGCTGCGGCAGCAGCAGTTTCGATTTTAAACGCAGCAGCGTCGCTGCCATGACTAGAAACTCGCTGGCAATATCTAAGTTTAACTCCTTCATCGACTGCAGGTAAACAAGATACTGCTCGGTGATCGCCGCAATGGAGACAGACCAGATATCGAGCTCCTCCTTCTTGATCAGGTGAAAGAGAAGATCAAAAGGCCCTTCAAAAACGGGCAGCTTAACCGTATAGGCGTCAGGCGGCGACATCAGAGCCCCATCGCTCCGCGAACCGCCTCCAGGGTAGCGCGGGCCTTCTTCCGGGCCTGTTTTTCACCTTCTACGAGGATCTCTTCCAGGTAAGCAGGCCTCTCTTCCAGCGAACGCCGTTTTTCATGCAGCGGAGCCATCGTTTCAACCAGCTTGCGGGTCAGGAGCTCCTTGCACTGGACACAGCCGATCTCCGCCGTGCGGCAGGCAGCCTCGATCCCGGAGAGCTCCGAAGGATTGAAGATCTCCTGGAAGCGAAAGGCAGTACAGATCTCGGGGCGACCGGGGTCGTGCCGTCTCGCCCGCTGCGGATCGGTGATCATCTGGCTTACCTTCTCCTTGATTTTTTCCGGCGGATCCGAAAGCGCGATATCGTTTTCATAGCTTTTGCTCATCTTGCGACTGTCGATTCCTGGCAGGAGAGGGTATTTACCGAGGAGCGCCTCCGGCTCGGGCAAGACCTTCCCGTAGAGATGGTTGAAACGGCGGGCCACCTCGCGGGCAATCTCTAAGTGTGGCAGCTGGTCCTCTCCCACAGGGACCGCGTCGGCACGGTAGGCCAGGATATCCGCGGCCTGCAGAAGCGGATAGCCCAGGAAGCCGTAATTGTGGATCTCTTTGCCCTCAAGCTCGCGAAGCTGCTCTTTAAAGGTGGGGCAGCGCTCCAGCCAGGCAATCGGCGTGATCATCGCCAGGAGCAGGAAGAGCTCGGCATGCTCCTTTATCTCGGACTGGCGAAAGAGGACGGCCCGCTCCGGATCCAGCCCGGCACTGAGCCAGTCGATCAGCATCTCCCGGCTGTTCTCTTTGACCTGGTGCGAATCGGCATAACCGGTCGTCAGGGCATGCCAGTCGGCAATAAAGTAATAGCAGCGGTATTCGTCCTGCAGCCGCCTCCAGTTCTGCAAGGCGCCGATATAATTGCCCAGGTGCAGCCGCCCGCTGGGCCGCGCCCCGCTAACGATAATCTTCTTTCTTTTCTGTTCATCTTTAGCCATATTTTTCACCTCAACCGTTATCTTAAACCCAGGATCAGGAGGACAACTGTCTGCATGGCGTTCAGGACGCTTGTAAACAAGGGCCAGATCAGCCAACTAATGGCGCCGCTGAAAATCAGGATCATCAGTAAAAGCGGCGCGTACGGCTCAACCTGCCGGAAAAAAGCCGCAACCCGACCCGGCGCCAGGGCCGCTAAAATCTTCGAGCCGTCCAGCGGGGGAACCGGAACCAGGTTAAAGACCCCTAAAAGAATATTGAAAATCACCAGGATCTCCATGAATTGATGGTAGAACGGCCAGTGGAGCCCCAGCCTCACCGGGATATACATAAGAAAGAGGCTGGCAAAGGCCAGGGCGAAGTTGGCCAGCGGGCCGGCAAAAGAGACCCAAAGCATACCCGAGCGGTAATCACGAAAGTTATACGGGTTGACCGGCACCGGCTTCGCCCAGCCGAAACCAAACAGCAGCAGGGTAATCGTGCCGATAGGATCGAGGTGCCGGAGCGGATTTAAGCTCAGCCGCCCGTAATATTTCGCCGTGGCATCCCCAAAATGGTAGGCCACCCGGCCGTGAGCATACTCGTGAATGGTAATAGCCAGCAGCAGGGCGGGAATACGCCAGATTAAGTCCAGTGCATTAGACGGAAAGATCTTTTATTCCTCCCTTCGCCGCTCCAGGTAAGAGATAACAAAATCGAGCTCCTCATCCTTACTGCGTAGTTCTCCGTCGAGAACCGCCTGGTGCAGTGCCCCTAGAATCTCACCATAGAGCGGACCGGGCTGTAAACCGAGCTGCCTTAAAGAGCCTCCCCGAAGCCGCGGTCGGACATGCTGTAGGCTCTCCAGGTAAAGCTTGATATTATCCTTCACCGCCCGGCTCATCGCCAGGGCATAGAGTAAAAGAAGCGACTCGGGACAGAGAGGATCAAGGCGGTTAACCAAAACGCTGGGACGAATAGCCCGGCCAGCCTCTTCAAGCTCTTGCAGCAGAGGAGGGACTACCTCGCATCCCTGCAGCACCGCCCTGGCCCGCCGGCGCGAGAGGCCCAGCCGCCGCAATATGGCCAGCCGGTCCTGCGGGGCCATCTCCAGGAGCAATCCGCTTAAATAAACCAGCTCTTTTTCAGGAGATGAGCTCCACTCTAGCTGAGGGGCCCAGGAGAGCACCTCGCTGATCCGGTTAAGGCGCTGCCAGAGCTCTTCATTGGGAGAGAGCCGGGGATAGATAAACTTAAGGATACCCAGCTCATGGAGCCGCCTCAGGACGGCCACCGGATCGTCCTCTTCATAGATCAGGCTGATCTCCTGGGCCAGCCGGCTGCGGCTGACCTTTTCCAGAACCCTGTCGCGCAGCGCCTTCTCGATCAGCTCCCGGGTATTCTCTTCAATCTGGAACCCGAAGCGCTGCTCAAAGCGGACCGCCCGCAACAGCCGCAGCGGGTCATCGACAAAACTGAGATGGTAGAGGGTCCGAATAACCCTACGGTGTAGATCCTCTCGCCCTCCAAAGAAATCATACAGCTTCCCGTATGATTCTGGAAGTAGAGAACAGGCCAGGGTATTGATCGTAAAATCGCGCCGGTAAAGATCTCGCTTCAGGCTGGCCACTCCTGCTACTTGCGGCAGCGCCGCCGGAGCGTCGTAAATTTCTTGGCGGGCGGTGGCAAAATCCAGGCGAAGGCCGTCTTCCATAAACAGGGAAGCGGTGCCAAAGCGCTCAAAAACCTTTAATTTTCCGCCAAGAAATTTGACCATCTCGGAGGCAAAACTGACTGCATCGGGGATAACCACGAAATCGAGATCCCGGGCCGGCTCACATCCAAGCAGCAGATCGCGGATAACCCCTCCGACCAGGTAAACCGCGGCGTCCATTTTCGAGGCCCGCTGCCCGATCAGAAGAAGGCGGCTCTGCCAGCGGGAAGGGAAAATGCGCCGGATCAAGGGGGCAATGTTCTCCACTTCTGCTGGCGGCGGGCTGCTCTCTGCTTTCAACAGGCTCCCCCTGGGAAATTGAGCTGGCCGCCGCCGGTCGAGCCGGTCTAGAAAATGCAAAATATCAATCGGCGAGACCAGGCCCACCGGTTCTTTCTCCGCGTTGACCAGGATAATCCGCTCGGCCTTGTTCTCGACAAAAATCCGCCGCAGAGCGGTAACGGAAGTATCCGGGCGGGCAGTAACCGGTTCAGTCTTCATAAATTCACGCACCGGGGCATCACCAAGCTGGCTGCGCAGAGCTCGCTGCAGCTCCCGCCGGGTAATCACCCCGGCGACCTTTCCCTCTTTCAGGACCGGGCCACCGCCGTACCCTTTATTCTCAAAAAATTCATAGGCCGCGGCCACGGTATGGACAGCATCGACCGCCGCGACCGGGGCGGAGGCAATCTGTAACGCCGTAACCGGGGGCGGCAAGCACCGCTCCAGAAGGTCCAGAAGCCGTTCTTTAACTGCGGAGAGCTCCTCTCTTTCTAAATGCGCGATGACCTCCCGGCGGCCTCCGGTAGCCTCAAATGAAGCAAACAGTAGGGGCAGGTCCAGATCATCTTCGGCCGTCCTTGCAATTAGAGAGAGGCCGCCAGAAGTAGACTCTATCAGGAGCACCGCCAGGTCAATCTCTTCGATCTCCTGCAACCGCCGTGCCAGCACCGTGGCGCCCCGAAACTGTTCGCTGATCGAGATAGTCGTCAGTAAAATACGCCGCCTGCAGATCTCGTAGAGCTCGCTTTTTCGAAACAACACCGCCAGCAGGCTCTCCTGGGATACTGTCGGAAAAACGTGCATATATCTATGAACCAGCACGGGATCGACCCCCTGTTCCCAGAGAAAAGCAGCGGCGGCGGCATCGCGCGGTGTGGTAGTGGTGCTGCTTAGCGCAGCGGTATCCCGGTAGATCCCGAGAAGAAAAAGCAACCCTTCCAGATCGGTTATGGAGATGCGGCGATGGCGGATCTCTTCAACCAGCAGCGTAGTCACTGCGCCAACCGGCTCCACGCGGATCTCGTTCCCCGCGATGTCGTCAGATGCCGGCGGGTGATGATCATAGATATGCACCTCTGCGGCCTGTTCCAGCAAAGGCAAAAAAGGCTTGAGATGGCTTTTCTGCCGGGTATCGACTACGACTACTGTTCTTGCTGCCGAAAAGCCGTCTTCTCCCGCAAAAGTTTTTATCGGGAGCCGTTCCCCGTAGCGTTCCACAAAAAAAGCCACATCGGGCTGCATCTGCTCGGGAAACAGGGCATAACTTCCCGGATATATTTTTACCGCCGCTACCAGCGCCGCCAGGGCATCAAAATCACAATGATCATGGGTCACAATAATCGTCAAAGAGGTCAACCACCGTCAAGTATATTGCCTAAAAAATCATGTACCTTATAGATTATACCATAAAGCAAAGCCCCTCTCCATTTGAATCGAAGGATTTTCGGGTTATGCTTTTTGACGGCTAGTTGACAAAGTAAATGCAACCGAGCACCTAGTGAAGGGTTGCAATAACTCCTACAAACCAGACAGTTGCAGTTAGAACTACAGATGGGGTGACCTGGCCCCTCTCTCCCACGAGGGGAGAGGGATAGAATGAGGGAGAACCCCACTACCTCTAATCGATAGTTAGGTGACAAGAGAAACGTCCCCCTGTCACCTCCGATCGCGGTCCTTGGTGCGCAGCCAGGCGGGACGGTAGAGCTGCAGCGGGATGGGGCGCCGGATGAACAAATAAAAAAGCACCTTCAGATTTAAAGGAATGAGCGGCCAGAGATAGGGAAAGCCGAAGGACTTGGTGGTCAGCAGGCGAAGAAGGATGAGGGCGATCCCGATAAGCAATCCAGGCAGGCGCAGCAACCCGGTGAGCAGAATCAAAATAAAGAGAAAGACCCGGTTGGCCATGCTCAGCTCCCAGCTCGGCGATGAGAAGACGCCGAGTGCGACAAGACCGGTATAAAGAAGCACCTCCGGGGTAAAGAATCCAACCGTGACCGCGATCTGGCCGATCAGCAGCGCTCCGACCAGCCCTAACGCGGTAGCAAATGGAGAAGGGGTATGGATGCTGGCCATACGCACCAAGTCAAGCCCAAAATGAGCAAATAGAAATTGCAGATAAAGCGGGATACTCGTCTTCTCCTTTGGCCCAATAAATTTTAAAGCTTCGGGCAAGTAGTGCGGCTCCATCGCCAGCAGCAGCCAGATCGGAATCAGCAAAAAAGAGATAAGGATGCCGAGCAAGCGGATCCAGCGGATATAAGTGCCGATGACGGGATTCTGTCGGAACTCTTCGGCATGCTGGAGCAGGTGAAAGACCGTGATCGGGGCAATCATCACCGAGGGCGAGGTATCGACGATAATGATGACATGTCCCTCAACCAAGTGCGTCGCGGCCACATCGGGGCGCTCGGTATAACGAACTACCGGAAAGGGGTTCCAGAAAGAACGGGTAATAAATTCTTCGACCGTTTTCTCGGCCATCGGCAGAGCATCGATATCGATCTGCTCAATTTTAGAGCGGATATTGCCTACGATCTGCGGATCGGCGATATCCTTGATATACATGATTGCAATATCGCTAACCGAACGGCGCCCGACATTGATTATCTCGCACCTGAGCTGGGGATCGCGGATCCGCCGCCTGATCAGGGCTACATTAAAAACCAGCGTTTCAACAAAGCCGTCCCGCGATCCCCGCGTAATTTTCTCAATATCGGGCTCGTGCGGATCACGCACCGGGTATTCCCGGGTGTCGATGAGCAGGCCCTGCGGCTCTCCGTCGACCAGGAGCAACATCGGACCGGCTAAAACCTGCCGGAGCGCCTCTTCAAGATCGTCAACCGGGTCTACCTCGGCAAAGGGGACGACCTCTTTCATCAGTTTTTCAATCGGGGCGGTGGCAATCTGCTCCCGGGTCGTCTCCAGCAAGGAGCGAAGTACAAAAACGGAGATCTCGTTATTGTTCAAGCCATCTACAAAGAGCAGGGCCGCCTTTTTACCTCCGATAAGAAGTTCCTTGAAGATGAGATCAAAATTTTTCTCACCGAGATCAAGCTTCTCATGCAGGTAAACTTTATTTTGTTCTAGTTTCTTGTGAATTGCCGTCGAAATGCTCTGCCGCCTCCATCCACCTCCGGCCGCTACCCCTTAGGGTCGAAGAGCAGCGCCATAAAAAAAGAAAATATGATCGCAGCGGTAATCCCGGTGCTGGTCAGCTCAAACATGCCCGTCAAGACACCAATCACCCCGCGGCGAGCTGCTTCCAACATGGCCCCTTTAGCCAGGGCATTACCGAAGCTCGCGATAGGCAGGCTGGCCCCGGCCCCGGCAAATTGAATTAACTTGTCGTAGAGGCCCAATCCCCCGAGGATACCGCCGGCAACAACAAACCCCGAAAGAATATGCCCTGGCGTAAACGGAGTTAGATCAAAAAGAAGCTGCCCGATCAGGCAGAAAAGGCCCCCTACTAAAAAGGCGGTTAAGTAGCTTCCCATAATTTATCCGTGCTCCTTTCTCCTGCTCGAACGACTCTACATCTCCAGGGCGACTGCGTGGGCTACCGCCGGGATGGTATCCCCCTGGGCCAGGGTAGTAGTGCTATGTAGCGCACCAGTGGAGATCACCAGGACCTTCTTCAGCTCGCCGCTCTTCATCCGCCTCCAGAGATGCCCCAGCACCACCACCCCCGGGCAGGCGCAGCCGCTGCCGCCTGCCCCGACCTGCTGAACAGCGGGGTTATAAATCATCAGCCCGCAGTCATTATAATTTTGTTCCAGGAAATAACCGCTGCGGGCCAGAAGTTGCCGCAGGAGCTTCGCTCCAACCTGGCCCAGATCACCGGTGACGATTAGATCGTAGTACCGAGGATTGCGCTGCAGATCCTGAAAATGCAGGATCATAGTCGAAGCCGCTGCCGGGGCCATGGCTGCGCCGAGGTTAAAACTGTCTTTTTCGCCCATGTCAATTACTTTTCCTATGGTTACCGCGGTGATCCGCGGGCTCTCCCCGGCAGCACTGATTACCGCCGCCGCCGCCCCGGTCACAGTCCACTGGGCCTGTGTGGGCCGCCGAAAACCGTATTCCGTGGGATAGCGAAACTGGCGTTCCGCGCTGCAATGATGGCTCGAAGTAGCCGCCAAAACATTACAAGCAAAGCCGCCCGCGACCAGTATGCCTCCCCATGAGAGTACCAACGCCAGGGTCGAGCAGGCTCCGTAAAGCCCAAAATAGGGCCGCCCCAAGGCGGCAGCGCTGTATCCGGAAACGGTGATCTGGTTCAAAAGATCTCCGGACAGGAAATAATCAATATCCGCTAAATTAAAGCTTCGTTTTTCCAGCGCCAGGGAGCAAGCTTCCTGGAGCATCTTCCGCTCGGCGGCTTCAAAGCTCTTCTGGCTTGCCCGCAGATCCCCGTAAACCAGGTCAAAATCTCCCCCCAGGGGCCCCTTTCCCTCCATCGGCCCCGCTACAGTAGCTGCAGAGCTTAAAAAAGGGGCGGGATCTAGAAGGAGACTTTGTTGTCCTGCCTTTTTACTCATCTTTGTTCCCTTCGCTCCCGATCATTTTACACCGGCTAACTAAAACAGGGCTGAAATTAACCCAACCACAAAGGCCGTCACCACACCGAACAGGATCACGCTTCCGGCCAGGGAAAACATTTTGGAGCCGATGCCCAGCACCAATCCTTCTTTTTTAAATTCAAGAGCCGCGGCGGTAAGCGAATTAGCAAAACCGGTTACCGGAACGGCGGTACCGGCTCCGGTAAGGTTAGCTAGGTGATCGAAAAGACCCAGCCCGGTTAAGAGCGAGGCGATAAAAATCACTGTAACCACCGTGGGATTGGCCGCCTCTTCAGGACTAAACCCAAAGGCGATATAACCGTTTTGTATAACCTGCCCCAGAAGACAGACGGCCCCACCGCTGAAAAACGCTGTTAGCGCGTTGAACAGCAGCGGCGGAGGCGGCTTTTCTTTCCTGGCCAGCTCCCGGTACTCTTCGGCGGTAATCTTTAACTCTTCGGGAACGGCAGCCATTTACAGCTCTCCTTTTTTAGCCTAGCGATCATTTTGGACACCGAAGGCGAGCTTCAGATTGACTTTATACTCTTCTATGCGGCCATTATCCAGGCTGGCGGTTAAGTTTACCACCTCCACCCCAGTAATACCGTCGAGCGTTTTGGACGCTTCCTGGACGGCATTCTGAACAGCATCTTCCCAGCTGACCCCTGATTCACCGACCAGCTCGATAACCTTGGCTACTGTAGTCAATACGGTCATCCCCTTTACCTGTTTTATAATCATCTTTGCTGTTGATAGAACCAGCCCTCTCTTCTGCTTCCGCCAACACGGGATAAGAGCTGCGGGGGGGATCCGGCGGGGTAGAAAAAACCAGGTAGAGCGCCAGGCCGGATAAAAGAAAAAAAAGGGTCACCCACAAAAAAACCGCGGCTGTTTTTCGATCACCCCCCAAAAAACCCATCTCTTACCTCCAGATAGAGCTGGTTCTTCAGCGCGGTTTTAGTATGCGAAAAACAACAATTTTCTATTCTCCGGGCGCCCTCCGGAGCGCCGGGCCAAGATGAGCTCAGCTCTCCGGCTGCATGTAAGAGCGCAGCTGGCGCAGCGCTCTTTTTTCAAGGCGGGAAACCTGGCGCTGCGAGAGGCTGAGACGCCCGGCAACCTCGGCCTGGGTCAGCTCGTTAAAAAAGCGCAGGGCGATTAGCTGCCGCTCGAGAGGGGTTAGCCTGATCATCCCCTCGTAGAGAGCCAGCCGCTCGAGCAGCTCTTCTTCTTCGCTGCTCTCTTCAAGGCTGCTCCCGATCTCCTCATCGAACGATGAGATCGGGAGCGAAGACTCCATGATCAGGGCTACCTCCTCAGAGGCAATGCCCAGGGCCCGGGCAATCTCCCCGACAGTAGGCTCGCGCTGCAGAATCTGGGTTAACTGCTCGCGGCAAGAAGCCAGCTCAATCGACCGCTCCAGCAGGGAGCGGCTCACTTTAAGCGCAGTGATATTCCGGCGCCTGTAAAGGCGCATCTCTCCCTCAATCCAGGATAGAGCAAAGGTAATAAATTTGACTCCCCGGGCCGGGTTAAAGCGCTGCGCCGCCTTTAACAGGCCGATCATCCCTGCTTGGAAGTAATCGTCCCGTTCTTCGTCCCGGAGAGCCATCCGCCGGGCATAGGCGCTCACCAGCGGCTGCAGATGCAAGAAAAGCGTCTCCCCGGCCTCTTCTTCCCCATCCTGAAAGCGCTGCAACAGCTCCCGCAGCTGTTCTTCAGACATCGCTGGCTAGCTCTCCTGCAGCCCGCCCCGCGAGCGGATCTCCTTGACCATAGTGACCACGGTCCCTTCTCCGGGCGCAGAGCGGACGGTGAGCTCGTCCATAAAGTTCTCCATAATCGTAAAGCCCATCCCGGACCGCTCCAGCTCAGGCTTACTGGTATAAAGCGGCTCGCGGGCCTGTTCCAGGTCGGCGATCCCGATCCCCCGGTCGGCTACCTCGACGGTAAACTTATTTCCCTCCAGGAAAGCGCTGATTGTAATCAGGCCGATCCGGTCCTCGTAGGCATGAATGATGGCATTGGTGACCGCTTCTGATACCGCCGTTTTAATATCACTGATCTCTTCAAGGGTCGGATCGAGGCGCGAAACGAAGGCGGCGGTAACCACGCGGGCAAAGGCCTCATTTTCAGAACAGCTCTCTATCTCCAGCTTCATAAATGTACGGGATGACAAAATACTAAGACCTCCTTTTAGGCGGTGCCCCCAGGATTAAGTGCTGTAAGGCGTCCGCTTCTCGCTCAAAGAAAGGGATTATCCGGGCCAAGCCGGAGATCTCGGTGATTTTGAAGATAACCGGCGGAGCTTCACAGATGACCATGCGGCCACCTTTTGCGCTGATCTTGCGATAGCGTCCCAACAGGGCGCCCACCCCGGAGCTGTCCATAAAGGTAAGGCCGCCCAGATTAAAGAGCAGGGAATCGGCCAGGTGGCGCACCAGTTCCCGGTCGACCTTCTCCCTCATCTGCTCGGCCCAGTGGTGGTCCAGCTCCCCCTTTAACCGGACCAGCAAGATTGAATGGTGCAGATTAAACTCGATCTCCATAACAACCTCCCCGGGCACTTGTATTTGTTTCTTTGGAAAATAGTTCTGCACTTCTCAGATTTTCCCTGCCGGTCCTTAAAATTATTCGACAAATAAGGTGACAGGGGGACGTTTCTCCTGACACCTCATTGGGGGGAAGGGGGCTGAACAGAGAGAGAAGGCTTCGCTGGAAAGAGAGGTTGGAAGGCCGGTAAAACAAAAAAGCCGCCCATTAAGGGAACGGCTCGAAGCGTTTACGGAAAGCGTTTAAGGCTTAGCGCCGGGATTGTTTAAAACGTTAACGTCCGAATCTAAGCCAGCGTTGAAGCAGTCGCAGGAACATTGCCCCTACCGGGGCTCGCTGGAGCTCTTCATGAACAAGCAGGTCTACAGTAGTCTGTTCATTCTCGCCATAGCGCACTGTAAGCTCTCCCACCTTCTGGTACTGCTTCAGGGGAAGCTCTAACGGAAATATCTGTACCTCTTTGGTGTAGCTCTCATCCGCATCCCGCGGTAAAAGCAGGCTTAAATTTTCTGCAGCGATCACTTCGAGCTCAGGTGGAGAGCCCTTCTCGACCGGCAAAACGGTAACTACCGCCTCTTTTTTCACTACCGGTACACTTTTATAGTTGCTGAAACCATAGTCCAGAAGCATCCGGGCGGCATCGTAGCGCTCTTTCTCGGTAGGAGAGCCCATTACCACGGCCAGAAAGCGGCTCTTTCCTCTTTGCGCGGTTGCGGAGATGCCGTTCCCTGCCTCCCGGGTAAAACCGGTCTTTAACCCGTCACAGCCGGGATAATCGATGATCATACGGTTGGTATTGCTTAAAAAAACCTCCCCGGAGCGGATCCGGCCTTTCAGGAAGTGCTCATCCATCCAGATAGTGGCCCACTGGTGAATTCGCGGGTACTCCAGTAGCGCCAGGCTCATGAGCATAACATCGTAGGCACAGCTGTAATGGTCGGGATTATGGAGGCCGTGCGGATTGCAGAAATGGGTCTGTTGTAACCCCAAACTTTTTGCTTTTTCATTCATCAGCTCGACAAATCCCTCTACAGAGCCACTAATATGCTCGGCCACGGCCACTGCAGCGTCATTGGCCGAACCTACCGCCATCCCGATAAGCAGGTTTTCTAATGAGACCACGTCACCCTCGCTTAAGAATATCTCGGAACCACCCATCGAAGAAGCCCGCGCGCTGATGCACACCTGGTCGCCAAGTGAGATCTGACCCTGGGCCAGCTTCTCCAACGCCAAGAGAAGGGTCATGATCTTGGTTAGGCTGGCTGGATAAAGTTTCTTTTTGCTGTTCTCTTCCCAAATAATCTTTCCGCTATTCGTTTCCATCAGCAGGGCTGCTTCGGCCTCGATCTCAAATTCAGGTTCAACCTGTGCAAAAACCCCGGCTGCTTCAGATAAAGGCAATGCCAGTAGAGCGATGCTTAGAAACAGCGAAATGATCAAGCGTGTCAACTTCACCGCGCCAATCCCCCTTCATTTTTTACTATTTTCTCCAAGGCAAGTTAAAATCATACCGGAGCGAGTGAGTTTTGGTAGCGGCGATGAAATTCACTTATCCCGGCCGGAGGAAAGAGGAGCCGTTTTCCAGGGGGGAAGGTTAAGCCAGGAGGCGGCGGAAGCCCCCAGGTCGGCAAGAGAAGAACGGGGCCCCAGGTTACGGCTTTGCTTTAGCGGCAGTGGCTTCGTTATCGCCACCGGGCCGCCAGCTGCGGCATCGGGAAGCGCGCCCACGCCAGCCCCGTCAAGCAGCGCGATCACCACCCTCCGCAAGGGAGAGCTCTTCTGCTCAGGCGCGCGGGTGGGTTTTGTCATACACTTCACGAATTTTACGCTGGGCAATCTGGGTATAGATCTGGGTGGTAGAGATATCGGAGTGGCCTAACATCTCCTGGACCGAACGAAGATCGGCGCCGTTTTCTAAAAGGTGAGTGGCAAAAGAATGGCGCAGCGTGTGCGGAGTGACCTCGCCGTTAAGCTCAGACTGCCGGGCATATTTTTTTAAAATCTTCCAAAGCCCCTGCCTGGTTAAGCGGCGTCCGTGATGGTTCAAAAAAAGCGCCTTCTCTTCTTTTCGCTTGAGCATTTTTTGGCGGCTATTATGGAGGTATTCGTTGACACATTTCACGGCTACAGAGCCGACGGGAACGATCCGCTCTTTCATTCCCTTACCCCGGCAGCGCAGGTACCCGACCTCGGGGCTGAAATCGGTGACATTCAAAGAGACTAGTTCGGAAACCCGGATTCCCGAGGCGTAGAGAAGCTCGAGCATGGCTTTATCCCGCAGGCCCGCCTGGCCGTCATCCCGGGGCTGCTGCAGTAAACGGTCTACCTCTTCGGTGGTGAGGACGCGGGGTAGTTTTTTTTCAATCCGCGGCGCTTTAACTAGCTGGGCCGGGTTATCTTCAATCAGATCCTCTTGAACCAGGAAGTTGAAAAAAGAACGGATCGAGGCAACATTACGGGAGATAGTGGAGGCGGCCCGCCCGGCCTCTTTCAGGCTGAGCAGATAACGGGTAACCAGATCGCGATTTACATCAGCCGGTGAAGAGACCTTCTCCCGGTCTAAAAAAAGGAAAAAATTGTTCAGATCACGCCGGTATGAATCGAGTGTGTTTCGGGAAAGCCCTTTTTCTACTGCAAGGTAATGCGAATATTTCTCAAGCCAATGCTCCATGCACCAGTTGCCCTCACTTATGAAAATTCTTCTACCTATTCCACAATCGTGACGTAAAATCCTTTTTTTCGCAGTAACTACCGGCTCTTTATCGCATTACCGGAATTAACAACTTTATAAATACCGGTGAAATATAGGCTTCGACCAGGACGGCTGTTCCCAGCAACAACCCTACCAGAAAGAAAACCATCGAATAAGGACCGATATGTTCTCGTAAAAAGCAAGGACGCTGCTCCAGGGAGCAACGCAGGCGGAGCCATGAAAATGAAAAAGCAGTTACACTGCCGACAATCAACGTCGGAATCAAGAGCAAGTTATGTGGAAGAACCGCGCCAGCAGCAAAGAGAGCACCACGCAACGAGTTCCGCTGCACCAAAAACCCGACCGTGAAACCCAGTGAAAATCCGCGCAGCCCCACCAGTCCGGCAATAACGGGAAACCCAAGAAGAAACAGGCCCATGAACCAGGTCAGGAGCAGATGCCGAAAATTTAAGCTCAACGCCTGCCGGAAGACGGCTCCATGATCCAGCATACCGCTATCATGAAAGCTCTCGATAAAGGCACCAAAATAGCGGTTTAATTGAAGGAGCTGCTCTTCTCCCAGGCTCCGCAGCGCCAGCGCTCCGGCCAGCACACCGCCGGTAAAAAGAGCGGTGATAAGGATATACATTCCCATATTTTCCCGAAAGTATTCCTGAAGATCGCGCCGTATCTCGTCCAAGAACGCCGCCTCCCGGCCTGAGATTCGATTATCTTTATGCGCCGGCGCAACCGTTTATGCTGTCAGGGCCGCGGCGAACTGCAGGGCAATGATCGTTTTGGCATCATTAATTTCACCCTCCCAAAGCAGGCGCTGCGCTTCGGACAAGGTGATCCAGAGAGGCTCCAGCACTTCATCTTCATCAGCGGGAGCGGGCCGCCCGGTGACAACTCCTTCCGCTAAAAAAAGATAGATCTTTTCATCGCAAAACCCCGGGGAACTGTAAAACCAGGTCAGCTCTCTCCAGCTTCCTCCCCGGCAACCGGTCTCTTCGGCGAGCTCTCTTTGGGCACAGCGAAGCGGCTCCTCCCCCGGTTCGAGCTTCCCCGCGGGGACCTCCAGTAAAACTCCGGCGGTGGCATGGCGGTACTGCCTCACCAAAAGAACGCGCTGCTGTGGATCCAACACCAGGATAGCCACGGCACCGGGATGCTCGACGACTTCCCGAAAAGCCGCCTTTTTGCCATTGGGGGTAAGAACCCGGTCCTGGCGCACATTGATGATCTTCCCCCGGTAAAGATAACTTGACGAAAGCAGCTTCTCCCAAAGTTTTTTCTCTTGCTTCTCCATTTTTTCCCCTTCCTTCTTTTCGATCCAGTATCTCCAGCGCCGCCGCCGCGGCCGCAGCCGCGGCATTAAAAAAGCAAGGATCATCCTGGTAGCGGCGTCCCATACTCTTCAGCGCGCTGAGAGCCATCTGCTCCATAATCTCCTCCAGCGGCGGGGCCGGCCGCATCTGCAGCCGATGCCGCGAGAGCAGCCCCCGCCCGGCCAGCTGGCTTAAACAGAGGCGTAACCGCGGCGGCGGCATCAGCGGCAGCACCAGCAGTGCCGGGGAGATTGCCGCCAGCCCTAGCGCTGTAAGGGTATGGTGGCTCACACCAAAGTGCCGCCGGCGTCTTTCGGCAAAACTGAGGCGGGGGATAAATACGGGCACCCCGCCCAGGGCGTTGACCCGGTTGACATGATCGCCGGTCTCCATCCCGCTGAAGCCGAGGCGGCTCCCGGTGCCGATGCTGCCCGGCCCCGGGCTGAGGATAATTATCTCCGCCCCGATCAGCTCCCGGCAGGCGGCCAAAGCTGAATAAAGATTTACCGCTTCGAAGTCGCCGCCGAAAGCATGCCCGCAGGTTACCGTGCCGTTGAGCAGCCCCTTTTTCTTTAGCTCAGCGATAGTGCGGCTGAAAGCAAGCGGCAGGGCGGTTCCGTCAGTCATGATATAGGCAATCCGGCAGGAGGGCCGGTAATGTTTTAAGACCGCAACAGCAGGAGCCACCATGCTGTGCAGCTCGCCGATCAGCACGGGTGTTCCCCGCAGGCCGTCAAACCGGGCCAGCTGCGGCCGGTAGCCCGCCTCGCGCTCTTCACAGCTGAGCACCCGTATCTGCCAGGGGGTATAGCAGAGCTTCATGATATGGCCGCGGCCATGAAAGCGGGGCGGCGGGCGGCTAAAATTAAACTCGACAAAATGATAACCCCCGCTGCCGAGCGACAGAAAAAGAGCGGTTGTATTCAGCAAAAGCAGATCGCCGGGGCTTACCGGGCCGGTCAGCAGCTCATAGTTCAGCGCATCACACTCGTCCCCTTCGACGATGACCCGCAGTTCGCTGACCGAACCCCACCGGGACTGCACTGCGCTGACCAGGCCAACTTGATGACGGATCAACTGCCGTCTAACCACCTTTAAATTAATTTTCGCTGCCGCGGCGAATAATCCTTGCCTCTAGGTAAAATTTTCCCGAAAACGCCCCAGGTAGTCCAGGCGGCGTAAAACGGAGCTGTTTTCAATAACCCGGCTAAGAGAATAATATTCGCAAAAGAGGTGGACCCCGCTCCAGAAAAACAGGAAAGCCGCCTGGAGAGCCGGAGACAAGTAGAGCACAGCAGCAATCCCGAGAGCGGCACCGAGTAAATTTGCTCCACAGTCGCCAAGCATCGCGGATGCCTCCAGGTCTAAAGGAGCGATAGCCAGGGCTCCGACCATTAAAGGAAGCAGCAACTGCGCGGCGGCATCGGGAGACCGGGCCAAGAAGATGATCAATGCCGCTCCGGGAAAGAATATCTTCAGCGCGCGGCCAGGCCGGCGATCAAATAGGTTGAGCCCATTGGCACTAAGCAACAGCAGCAGAAGCGCCAGCAAGCGGTGTCCCGGCGAAAAAGGAAGGCTTCCGGCAAAAAGAAGACCCACCAGAACCGCCGTGATCACCTTCAAGAAGCCAGCCGTCAATTTTCCCTGCCGGGCCGCACCAAAATGTCCTTTGAAACCGCTGGTCTTTTCGGTAATAAGATCGTCCCAGAGGCCCAAAAAGGCAAAGCCGATCCAGAGAAATAATATGGAAAACGGAGGAGCGGCAGCCGGATCAATCCAAAGCACCGCCGCCGCACCGGGCAGATATCCGAGTAGCAGGGCCGGACCAAGAGCGGCTGAAACCATCTTACCGCGGTAATTGCTTTTTACCACCCCGGCACGATGATAAAATTCAATCAACTGCCGGCCGATGACGGTGCTCCAGAGAGGAGCCACCAGCAGGAGCGGCAGGGCGCTAGAGCCGGGCAAGATCATTGAGCCTCCCCCTTCCCCCTGAGCAGGCGTTCCCGACGCAACCAGAGCTCGTGAATAAGGTCGACACACTGGCGGCCCCGGTGCAGAAAAGAAGAAAGTTCTCTTCCTCTTTCCCGGTGAGACATTGAGGTGGGCACCTCTACAACCGGCCAGCCCTGCTGTAACAGGTCCAGGGTCAAGGCCACCTCCAGCCCGAAACCACGCGGTGGAAAAGAGAGCCTCTGCAGCAATTCGCGGCGCAGGATACGCTGCCCGGAAAGAGGCTCCCGCATCAGGCAGCCGGTGCAGCGGTAGATCGACCAGCCCGCCAGCTTCTTCACCAGGCCGAAACCGCCCCGGCGCCGGTTTGCGGGAAAACAGGCTACGCTCATGGCTGCCTCGCCAGCAACGAGCGGCTCCATCAGGCGGGAGAGCTCTACCGCCGAATCGCCCAGATCGGCATCGACGAGAGCGATATAAGGAGCTGTACTAAAATGGGCCCCAAAAAGAACCGCCTCCCCCTTTCCCAGGTTACGGGTCAGGCGAAGCACCTGAGCTCCCGCAGCAGCGGCCTCCGCCGCGGTACCGTCAGTTGAACCGTCATCGATCACCAGGACCTGCTTGATCTGCGGTAGTTTGAAAAGCGCGGTAACCGTACGGCCAACAAGGGCAGCCTCGTTATAGGCGGGTATCAGCGCATCGATCTCCATCTCAGTTTCCCTTTACCTCCCCCGGGAAAAGCCCCTCGCTGCCTTCTCCAAAACCGTAATGCCCGCTGATATTTTCGGCGATCATCTTCAGTAGAGCAACCTGCCCCCAGAATGTATCGATATTATCTACCAGGCTGAGACCTATTTCTAGTTCATCCGGATACCGGAAAGACTCTCCCTCGGCCCACGTAAACAGGGCGATCACCTGGATCCCCTTTTCCTGCAGCTCTTGCCAGAGCTCGTAAAAAAATTTGCCGGAGCTGAAAGCTTCCGGTTTCAGGAGCAGAAGACAGCAGTCCGGAGGCCTCTGCAGCACCGCGGCTTCCGCCTCCGGAAGCAGCAAGCCCCCTGCGATCAGCTCTTTAGCCTCGATCTCTCCCGGCATAGTTAACAGGTTGGCCAAATCCTCCGCTCCCTTAAAAAGCTGCTCTGTCTCTTCATCCTCTACCGGGGCATCAGGAACCAAGATCACAGTGACCGCAGCCCCGCTTTCTTCGAACAGCGCCCTAAGCTCACAGCCCTCCTGATCCGGCAAACTAATTATGAAGATCTCTTTTTCAGACAACGCTCCGTTAAAGTTCTGCCGGAGCAGCGGTCGCAATGCCTCCCAGTGCTGCAACTCAATCTCCTGGCGGCGGTTGTGCTCCCGAAGCTGAACCATCTGCTCCTCCATCAACTGAATAACATCACGCTGGTTGGCCACGAGAAAGCTATCGCCAAAAGAGACCCCGATCAAAATCCCCAGGGCCAGAGCTAGAAATATGGCTGCAATTGTCATCAAGTATTCCCGGAAATCAAAAATGGAATCACCGCCTCGGTCATGATCCGGACTTTACCGCGCCTCTACGGGAGCAGCTTCAGGCGAAAGATAAAGAGGCGAAAAAGATGCTGTATTGTTGGCGAAAAGAAAACCATGGTTAAAAGTGGGGTTAAACCGGCAGCGATAACAACGGGAATTAGAAACCCAACCGCCCGCGGCTGATAGAGCCGGCTAACCCCCTTGGCGTCAATTAGCCGGTCCCCCACCTTCAGCCGCACCAAAAAAGTGCTGGCCATCCCCGGCCGCCCTTTTTCAAGAAATTCAGTCACCGAAAAATGCGCTCCGACAGCAACGATCAGCGCCGCTCCCAGGTCGTGAGCCAGTAACAAGGCGATATCTTCGCTGGTCCCGGGAGCGCTGAAGAGATGATATTTCAAACCGAGCCGCTCCAGCCTCTCCCGGCCCGGAACCCCCCTGCCGTCGGGATAAGCATGCACCACTAGTTCGCGCGCCTGCTGCAGCGCCCGGTCGCTGACACTGTCCATATCCCCAATGATCAGGTCCGGCGTTAAGCCGCATTCTAGAAGGGCGTCTCCGCCCCCGTCAACCCCGACCAGAACCGGCCTTTTTTCATAAAGGTAACTTTTAATCGCCCGGAGATCTTCATGAAAACCTTTTCCCCGGATCACCACTACCGCATCATGATCTTGAAACTCTGTCTCGACTGGCGGAAGCTGAATCTCCCCGGTAATCAGCCCGCGTTCACGATAAGCATAATCAAGAGTATTGACCACAAACTCTTCGACAACAGATTCTCTTTGCCGTAGTGCTTTCTGAGAGATCTGTTCGCAGGCGCTCTGTGTCAGCAGGTCGCCGCGGGCCAACTCCAAACCGCGGCGGTAAATAGTGCCTCCGGCTACCTCAAGAAGCTCTCCGTCAACCACCTCTTCAAAAAAGGATTCTCCTAAATTTTCGACCAGGTGCACCCCCTGGCGCAGTAAAAACTGCAATGCCAGCGGAGGGAAAAGCCCGCTACAGAATGAATCTTGATTCAAGACCACCTTCACCCCGCGGCGCACCAGCCCTTCCGCAGCAGTCCAATCGAGATCCCGGTGGTCAATCAAAGCAATCTCCTTGGCGCGGATCCGCTGAAGGAGCCTTTTGGTAGAGCGGTCTTTACGCACCCGCCCGACCTTAAAATTATTTTTTTTTCTTTTTGTTAACCAGTAAAACATATTTCACCTGAACACCCTCATTTAGCTTTCCCCAAAGCGCAGATTTCATCTAAAAACAATTCAATCCAATCCTGCCGTAAAGGCGATCCGCTGACAAATATAAGCTTGCATTTTATGTCAACAAGAAAGCATAAAATCCGCCTTTGCGGACAATTTAAAAAAGCCTCTCCAGGACAACATTTCAGGGCCTTACCGGAAGGAATGGCTTAATCATGAAATTTAGATGGTTTAAATATCTTCTCTTGTTCTTTCTTGCCGTTACCGTTTTCTGGATGGCCTTAACCGGCTGGCAGTTGCAAGCAAATACGATTGAAAATATCCGGATATACCAGGGCGAATCACATTACGTAAACTTGCAGATCCCCTTTCTCTATGTCCGCGGCGATCGGCATGATGTAATCTTATTTAACGGTAACCCTCTTCCCCAAAAATCAAGCCGGGTCAACACGCCCATCAGCCTGGAAGGGCAGAACCTGGGCCAGGTGAAACTCGAATTTTCGCTTTTTGGATGGATTCCACTGCGCCGGATCACTGTAAATGTTCTGCCCGAGATTAAGCTTGTCCCGGGAGGGCACTCCATCGGGATCAAGCTTCGGGCACAGGGTGTTAGCGTGGTCGGCTTTTACTATTTCGACGTTAATGGGAAAAGCCTCTCACCGGCCCGGGAGGCCGGGGTGAAAATCGGCGACAGTATCTTGAAGATCAACGGAGAAGATGTCGATAATGCTCCCGGCGCAGCCCGCCTGCTGGAAAAAAGAGGCGGAAGGCAGGTAGAGCTGTTAATCAACCGTCGCGGCAAAATGATAAAACTTTCACTGAGGCCACTTTATTCTACCGCCGACGGCGCTTACCGAATCGGCCTTTATCTGCGTGATTCTGCAGCCGGGGTTGGCACGCTCACTTTTTATGATCCCGAAACCAAGCGTTACGGTGCTCTGGGGCACATCATTCTAGATTCCGACACGCATCAGCCGATTAATTTAAGCGAAGGATCAATCGTCAAAGCAAAAATAATTAATGTAAAGGCAGCCCAAAAAGGGCAGCCTGGCGAAAAAACCGGAATTTTTATCGATGGCAGCCTCGGCAATATCGAAAAAAATAGCCCTTATGGAATTTTTGGGGAAATTACCGATCTCCATAAACCGGAATCGCCTTACCCGGATCCCTTGCCGATGGCTCTCTCGACCCAGGTTGAAACAGGGCCTGCCGAGATCCTGACGGTGATTGACGGTGAAACTATCGACAGCTATGCCGTAGTGATTGAGAAGATCTCCTACCAGGCCAGCCCGGCAGACAAAGGGATCGTTATCCGGGTAGTTGATGAGAAGCTTTTACAGAGCACCGGTGGGATTATCCAGGGAATGAGCGGCAGTCCGATCATCCAGAACGGAAAACTAGTCGGGGCGGTAACCCATGTTTTTATCAATGATCCAACACGGGGATATGGTATTTTTATCGAATGGATGTTCCAGGAGGCTGAAATATTTACCAACAATTAAAATTTTTATGTTACAAAGAAGGAATTTAAATCCAGATGTCGAATTTTTTTATAAAAGCTGATTCATCAAATAGTTTAAGGGGGTAACAGAGTGTTGAGAATTGTAGTCGCCGATGATAACCGCGAGTTCAATAATTTGCTTTCCTCATATCTTTCCATGCAATCTGATTTTGAGGTTGTCGGCAGCGCATACAATGGCAAAGAGGTTTTACAGTTATTTCAGGATCACCAGGTTGATTTTTTAATTCTTGATATCATCATGCCTCACCTTGACGGTATTGGGGTACTGGAGGCTCTGGCCGAGATGGAGCTGGAACAGAGACCGCAGGTGATCATGCTGACGGCGTTCGGTCATGAAAATATTACCAGGAGGGCGGTAGAGCTCGGTGCAGCCTATTATATCTTAAAGCCATTTGATATGGAGATACTGCCTGATCGGATTCGTCAGCTTAATGGTAATGCCATGCCGTCTATCACCGGCACCCCGGAAACCTCCCCTAAAAAAATGCTGCGTCAAGTACCGCTGGAGGAAGAAGTCACCGAAATGTTACACCAGATCGGTATTCCCGCCCATATCAAGGGTTATCTTTATCTGCGAGATGCCATCCTTATGGTCGTAGAAGATGTTGACCTGCTGGGCTCGATTACTAAAATTTTATATCCGGAAATCGCAGATCGTTTTAACACCACCCCCAGCCGGGTAGAGAGAGCAATCCGCCACGCCATCGAAGTGGCCTGGACCCGTAATAACGTGGAAATAATTAAAAAGTTTTTCGGGCACACCATCAATACAGAAAAAGGTAAGCCCACCAATTCCGAATTTATCGCCATGATGGCCGATCGCCTACGCCTGAACAACAAGAGCTACCTGGCCTTAAATTGATTGATCGGCTCGTAACACGGTTTTTACCCGGGTACCGGTTCATGTAGATATCTATGCAGGGGTAATAATTTTAAAAAACGAGAGCTGGTGCAGGAAACCCTAAATATATCCTTTAAGAATACCTTCAGCAATGATTAGCCGCTGGATCTGATTGGTCCCTTCGTAGATCTGCAATATCTTTGCATCTCGCATATATTTTTCTAGCGGATAATCGCGAATATAACCGTAGCCGCCTAAAACCTGGAGAGCGTCTACGGTGACCCGCATGGCCATATCTGAAGCATAGGCCTTCGCCATGGCTGCGTACGCCGAAAGGCTCCGCTCCTGTTTTTCAGCCATGGCGGCGGCCTTAAATACAAGGGCGCGGGCCGCTTCAATCTCTATAGCCATATCGGCAAGCATAAACTGAATTGCCTGCTGCGTGGCGATCGGTTTACCGAACTGAACCCTCTCCCGCGCATATTTCACAGCCGCCTCGTAAGCGGCCCGGGCCACGCCTACCGCGAGGGCGCCGATCATCGGCCGCGAGAGATCAAAGGTTTCCATGGCCGCACGAAAACCGCTTCCTTCCTTGCCGAGACGGTTCCCGGCGGGGACCCTGACCTCTTCTAAAATAACCTCGCTGGTATTGCTGGCCCGGATCCCCATTTTCTTCTCTTTTTTCCCCGCGGAGAGACCCAGCGTCCCCCTTTCAACAACAAACGGGGTCAATGAGCGAACCCCCCGCTTCGGATTGGTTAAGGCAAAAACAACATAGAGGTCAGCATAACCGCCGTTGGTAATAAAGCATTTAACCCCATTAATCACGTAGTCGTCCCCATCCGCCAGGGCGGTGGTGGCGATCGCGCTGACGTCGGACCCGGCGCCCGGCTCGGTGAGACAAAATGAAGCAAGCTTGCCCCCGGCAATAGCCGAAAGGTAGTGCTCTTTCTGCTCTTCACTGCCTGCAAGCAGAATCGGCAGCGCAGCCAGTGTATTTGCCCCTACGCTGGTAGCGATACCGGCACAACCGCGGCCCAGCTCCTCGGTTACCAGGCAAAGAGTGACCTGGTCCATTCCGGCCCCGCCGTATTTCTCTGGTAGACTAACCGTGGCATAACCCTGCCGCACCATCCGGCGAATCAGCTCCACGGGCATCTCTTCAATTTCATCGTAGTGAGCAGCCACGGGGATGACCTCCTTCTCGACAAACTCACGGGTCATCTTCTGTATCGCCAGCTGCTCTACATTTAATTCAAAATTCATTTTTTAGTATCCTCCTGTAGCCGGGACTAAGCCCATAGTTAATTAATTACTAACATACCACGCTTTTGAATTCAAGGGCTTTTCTTTTCCCTGGCCAGGGGGGGCTGTCTAAACGGCCATCATCTTTCAGCCGTCGATTGAAGATTAACTGTTGGAGGTAAAAGATTGGAAAAGACTACCGGCATTTGACCGGCGGGGTTAGACTGTTTACGAGCGCGCTTCTTTTTTAAACCGCTCCGCCCGCCCGAGCAGGCTGTCGACATGCTGCAGACCGGCCTGATCAATTTCAGCGCCGTCCAGCATGCGGGCGATCTCGGCACGCCTCTCCCCCGGGTTAAGCGGCTCCGCCCTGGTCTTGGTGCGCTCCCCAGAAAGCTCCTTGTAGAGCCGAACATGATGGTCGGCCATGGCCGCAATCTGAGGGCTGTGGGTAACACAGATGATCTGGTGGTGTACGGCCAGCAGGGCCAGCTTTTCAGCGACAGCCTGGATCGCGGCGCCGCCGATCCCGGCATCGACCTCGTCGAAGATGAGGGTGGGGATACGCTCCTGCCCGGCAAAGATTGTCTTTATCGCCAGCATCACCCGTGACATCTCCCCACCTGAAATAATCTTCGCCAGGGGTTTCACCTCTTCACCCGGATTGGCCGAAAAGAGAAACTCGACCCGGTCCCGGCCACGCACCGTGAAATTATCCTCTTCGGTAATACAAACGGTAAAGCGAGCTCCGGGAAGGGCCAGCTCTTGAAGAGCGCTTTCCAGAAGCGGCTCCATACCGGCGGCCGCCTCGCGGCGCAGCGAGCTCAGCTGGCAGGAGGCCTCTTCGAGCTGCCGCGATACCGCTGCAATCTCCTCTTCAAGCTCCCGGGCTAGGCTCTCGCTATTCTGCAGCCGGTTGAGCTCCTCCTCGGCCCGTTGTCCGAAGGCGATCACCTCTGCCACGGTCTCGCCGTATTTTCTTTGTAGAATACGCAGCTGTTCGAGACGTTTTTGAACAGCGGCCAACTCGGCGGGGTTGTATTCAAAAGCAGCCTGGTAATCACGCAGGGTAAAAGAGATCTCCTCGAGCTGCGCGGATGCACTTTCAAGCATCCCCACCAGCGGAGCTAGCTCCGGATCAATCTGCGCCGCCTCCTCCAGCCGGCTCTGTGAAGCAGCCAGGGCGTCGAGCACGGCTGGCACGGCGCGGCGCTCATCGCCCCGATAAATTTCATTATAGGCGCCGGCAACCAACTCTTTTAATTTCTCTGCATGTGCTAGAATCTTCTCTTCTCTTAACAGTCTCTCCTCTTCGTCCGGGTCCGGCCGGGCCTCCCGGATCTCATTGATCTGAAAAGAGAGGATATCCATGCGCCGCTCCCGCTCCGCGCTGTCATGGCCCAGCTCCGCGAGGCGCTCCCTCAGCTCCTGCCTCTTCCTGAAGAGGCTCTCCACCCGTCTCCGGGCAGCAGCGGCTCTCTCTCCACCAAAGAGATCAAGCAGCTCCAGGTGATAACCTGGCCGTAAAAGTGACTGGTGCTGATGCTGCCCGTGCAGATCCACGAGCAGCTCTCCGAGCTCTTTTAAAAAAAAGATGGGCATTGCCCTCCCGTTCACCCGCCCGACGCTGCGGCCATTGCGGGAGACCTCCCGGGCGACGATCAGGGTTTCACCGTTTTCAATTCCCGCCTCTTCAAGCAGGGTCTCGATCTCCGGCAAGCAGAGAGCGGGGCCTTCAAAGATACCCTCGACAAACGCGCCCTCTTCACCCTGGCGGATCTGGTCTGTAGCCGCCCGCTCTCCCAAGAGCAGGTTGATCGCCCCGATGATGATTGATTTTCCCGCCCCGGTCTCCCCGCTGAGAACATTCAGACCGGGCTTGAACCTCAGGGTCAGATCTTCAATCAGGGCAAAATTGGAGACGCGTATCTCGACGAGCAATCCTTAGATCCTCCTTCCGTCTCCGCGCCGCTCAGCTCTTTAATTTCTGATGCAGCAGCCGGTAAAAAGAACTATCCCCAAAATGAACCAGCTTTACTTTTTGCTCCGCTTTTTGAACCAGAATTTCATCACCATCTTCCAGGTCAAAGCCGACCTGCCCATCTGCGGTTAAGACCACCTGGGCCTGCCGGGTATCCACGCGCATCCGGATATGTTCCCCGGCGGTGACAATAACCGCTCGGTTGTTCAGACTGTGTGGGCAGATCGGAGTAATTACGATCAGCTCCAAAGAGGGATTTACGATGGGTCCGCCAGCGGAAAGCGAATAACCGGTTGAGCCGGTCGGGGTAGCTACAATGACCCCATCCCCGGAATAGCTCTCCAGAAAATCATCATTGATATAGGTGTTCAGGGTCAGAATCCTGGAAAAAGGGCCCCGCGAAATGACAATATCGTTTAAAGCGATAAAGCGCCCCAGCATCCGCCCCTCACGCCGGACTGCAGCCTCGAGCATCATCCGCTCCAGAAATTCATACTGTCCCGTAAGGATATATTGCAGGTAGCGATCCATCTGCTCCACTTCAATCTCGGCGAGAAAGCCTTTGTGGCCCACATTAATTCCCAGTATGGGCACCTCCCAGCTCGCCAGATCGCGGGCCGCTCTGAGGATGGTTCCGTCACCCCCGACGACGAGCAGCATCTCCACCCGGCCTTGCCACTGGGCCAGCTTCTCTTCCAACGAACCGCTCAGGTAATCGGTCTGCCCGGGCCCGGCGGTTAATACCGTGATACCGCGCTGATCGAAAAAATCGCAGATTCTTTCTACAACCAGGGCCGAGTTTTCTTTCTTCCAGTTTGGAACCAGTCCTATGCCGCGCATGGCCCCTCCTTTAGAAGATACCGCCTTTCAGCAGGCGGCCTAAAAAAACAAAACCGATGGTGATCAGCAGAATCAAGGCCGCCTTCCAGAGATACCGCTCTTTTTTCCCCGGTTCACTTTGAAAAGAGAAGCGAATCTCTTGCATCTTTTCCTGGGCTTCCAGATAAAAAAAAATCCCATCTGTCTGGAAAAAAAGGCAGTCCAGCAACAGGTCCCGGCGCAAACCGGGCCAGTGAAGCGGACCTTCGCCCTTAATTACTTTAACCAAAAAACTTTCGCCGTCCCGGGAGACGATAAAATTTCCTTCATAAACAAAACTCTTTTTTTTTCCGTCTACGGTCATGGTCACCGGAAGGGCCGGATGGATCTCGGTGAGCCGGTAGCCGCCAGCCTGCAGTTTATGCCATGCCTTCTGTTCTCTGCGGGTCAGCGGTCGATCGACCCATTGGCGCGGCTTCTTACGTCTCCTGCGCTTTCGGTTAAAGAGGAAGTACAGGAGATAAGACCCGGACAGAAGCAGCAGCCAGAGATAATCCTGCCAGCGCAAGAGATCACCACCCGGCACTAAACTATATTTTATATTCGCCAGGGGCCTTTCAATTCCTTTAAGCGGCGGATTATTTTACCAGATCTTGCCGGGCCCGGCTGACCAGCCTTGAGATCTCTTCTTCCAGCTCTCTCCGGCAGGAGCATTCCCCGCGGCGCAGCTTCCAGTAAACAAAATACTCGAGATTGCCCTTGGGCCCGGGAAGATGCGAGTAGCAGAAGTCCGCGGCGCAGTAGCCGGTCTCACAGGCAAAGGCGACCAGTTCGCACAGCACGGAGCGATGCAGCCGGGGATCGCGGATAACCCCCCTCCCCCTGCTGGCCTCGCTGCGCCCAACTTCGAACTGGGGCTTGACCAGGGCTAGAATTGCAGGCAGCCGGTTTTCTTTCAGCACCGGCAGGACTAGCTTCAGCGAGATAAATGAGAGATCGACCACGGCGAGATCCGGAGCTACAGGAAGATCCTGCGGCCGGAGATGTCGGATATTGTAGCGCTCAAGCACGGTTACCTGTGGATGACGCCGCAACGCCCAGTCAAGTTGCCCGTAGCCTACATCGAGGGCAATTACCCGGCGGGCACCATGCTGTAGAAGGCAGTCGGTGAAGCCCCCCGTAGAGGCCCCTACATCGAGAACGGTGAAACCTTCAACCGTCAAGCCAAGATCGTCCAGGGCCCCGGCAAGTTTAAAGCCACCCCGGCTGACATAACGTCGCCGTGGTTCCAGAAGAAGGATCTCGGCGTCACGAGGATAAAGCAGCCCCGGTTTAGAGCAAACCTGCCCCTCGACGAGGACTCGCCCGGACATGATCTCCGCACGGGCCCGGCTGCGGCTAATCCCGGGAAAGTGCTCCATGAGCAAAAGGTCCAGCCGTTCACGCTTTTTTGCTTCTTTCAACTTGCACCTTCCGTCATCTTGGCCGCAATAAAAGAAAGGGCCGCCTGGAAGATCCCTTCCGGGTCCAGGCCGCAGAGAGAGAGCATCAGGGCCCGCGGCCCCTGTTCAACAAAGCGGTCTTTAATCCCCAGCAGCTTTACCGGAAGCGCCAGGTTCTTTCGGGCCAGGAGCTCCAGCACGGCGCTGCCGAAGCCGCCGGTGATGCTATTCTCCTCTACCGTGAGTACGCGGCCGCACCGACGGGCCCACTCCAGGAGCAGCTCTTCATCGAGCGGCTTGATAAAACGGGCGTTGATCACCGCCGCATCAACCCCTTCCCCGGATAGCTTCTCCGCTGCCTCCAGGGCGGCATTGGCGCAAGGCCCGGCAGCGGCGATGAGCAGATCGCCGCCTTCACGCAGCAGCTCGCCTTTACCCCAGGGCAACAGCCGCGGTTCGGAGAGCCCGACCCCTTCGCCCTTATCCCGGGGATAACGCAACGCCGCCGGGCCGGAAGCATGGTGGAGAGCGGTATAGAGCAGATGCTGCAGCTCATCTTCATGCCGCGGCGCCATCAGGGTCATCTGGGGGATTGAGCGCAGGTAAGAAAGATCAAGAATGCCCTGGTGAGTTTCCCCATCTTCGCCGACAATACCGGCCCGGTCCACGGCAAAGAGAACCGGTAGCTTCTGGAGACAGACATCGTGAACGATCTGATCATAGGCTCTCTGAAGAAAAGTGGAATAGATTGCCACAACCGGCTGCAACCCCCCGGCGGCGAGGGCAGCGGCCAGGCCCACAGCATGCTGCTCGGCAATGCCCACATCAAAAAAACGCTGCGGATAGGCCTCGGCAAACCGGCTCAGGCCGGTACCCCCAGTCATCGCGGCAGTTAAAGCGACGATCTTGGGATTCTCTGCGGCCAGCCTGACCATCGTCTGCCCAAAAACCTCGGTGTAAGTCGGACCTGTTTTTTTACTGCGCGGGAGACCATTTTCCAGGTCAAAGGGACCGATCCCGTGAAAGCGCTCCGGCGAAGCTTCAGCAAAGCTGTAGCCCTTCCCTTTCTCGGTCAGAATATGGATGAGTACCGGTCCTTTCATCCGCGACGCCTGCCGGAAGGTACCTTTTAAAGCAGCGATATTATGCCCGTCAATAGGGCCAAAATAAGTTAAGCCGAGCTCTTCGAAGATCATCCCGGGCACGACAAGATATTTCAAGCCGCCCTTGAGGCGCTCAGCGGAGTCCACTATCTTCTTGCCAACAAGAGGAATCCGGTTGGCCTTCTGTTCAAATTCAGTTTTCAGGCGAAAGTACTTCGGATCGGAGCGGATTCGGCCCAGGTAGGCCGACATCGCCCCGACATTGGAGCCGATCGACATCTCGTTATCGTTTAACACTACCATCAGGTCGGTCTGAAGATGGCCGGCATGGTTTAAAGCCTCCAGGGCCATCCCCCCGGTCAGCGCACCGTCACCGATCACAGCAATAACCTTGTAGGTGTCACCGCAATGATCGCGGGCCAGGGCCAAGCCGAGAGCTGCCGAAATAGAAGTAGAACTGTGCCCCGTCCCGAAGGGATCATGAACACTCTCGTCAGGTTTGGGAAATCCGCTTAACCCGCGGTAGCGGCGCAGGGTATGAAAACGCTCCCAACGGCCGGTAAGTAGCTTGTGCGGGTAACTCTGGTGACCGACATCCCAGATAATCCGGTCACGCGGACTCTGAAAAGTGCTGTGTAAAGCCAGGGCCAGCTCTACCACCCCCAGGTTTGGCGCCAGATGACCCCCATTATTGGCTACCGTCTGGATCATATATCTCCTGATTTTCGCGGCCAGCTCCTCCAGCTCAGTGATCTGTAAAGTCTGCAAATCCTCAGGCAGCTTCATCTGGCCGGAAAGTCCCACCATCCTTAGGTCACCTCATCTTATTTTCAGGGGAAAACCAATCCCGCAGCTTTTCCAACCGGGTGAGAATTTTACCCACAAAAAGGATTATTTCGGTAGAGCGGCTTATAGCCACATTTTTTCCCCAGGCTTTTCCGCCCACGGTTAAAGCCGCCACCAGGGCCGTCAATAAAATCCCTCCGTAAATCTCCACCGGTAGAAGGGGTTTCACCGCAGCCAGCCGCGAGATGATTATCGCGGCCAGGGTCCCGCTAACGATACCGCTGATATCACCGATAACATCGTTGCAAAAATTGGCCACCTGGTCGGCGTGCCGGAGTAGCTCTACCGCCCGTCGGGCTCCATCCGTCTTCCGGGCGGCCTTGGCATTTAGCGGCGCCTGATCTGCCGCCGCCGCAGCGGTACCGATTATATCAAAGATTATGCCCAGCATAATCACGGCCAGTAAAATTAGGAAGGAAAGCAACAGTGAATAGATCACATCGAGCAATAACCGTGTGATGATACCGATAGCTACCGCCAGAACAAAAGACCAAATGGTGATCCTTGCTACCCACCGTCCCGAGGGACGGCTACGCCTGCTTTTACTCACCTCATCACCAGACCGCTCCGGCATCGTCAAGGCCGGCTTGCATTATTTTAGCTTAAACAACTTGCCACCCGGAGATACTGCCTCTGCTGGTCCTCTCCCGGTTAGTCCTATGGACAAAAAAACACAGGTGGTAGCAGGCCAGGTAAACGTTGCGGCTTAGGTCCAGCAGGTTTTCCCGAATAATCACCTCTCGTTACCGATAAGGCAGTTCCCTTTTCAGATTATTCTCGCCATGTCGCCACCGGCGAAACTGGATTGCCACTTAGCTCGCACTTTAATCCCTGGCCCGCCTCTCTTTAGAGAGCAGTCTAGGAGATTTCCTCCCTGGCCCCTTTCCTTCCCCTAGCCTCTTTTGCAGAATGGGTTTCAGGAGTCTTCTTTTCTCCCCCCGCCCACCCCACTCAAGGCAGGCTACACTGCACCCAGCTTTCACCGCATGCAGGTTCTCTTCCCAAGCAGTAGCCGTAGCCGTTAGGCATCCAGCCACCGTCATTGGGTCTCCGCGAAGGCAGGGTCAACGCCTACATGCCTTTGTAGATCGCCCCGTCCTTCTTAACTCCCAGCACCAGCCCCCGACTGGGCTTCGGCGGCCAGCACCAGGAACTTCATCGATGTGCCCTTAACGGATTTTTAGGCCCGTTTTCGGAGAAGGGGAGCCAACTAGAATACTGCACCACCTATGTTCTTGGTGAAAAGGATTATAACATATTGTCTTTCTTTTCTCAAGAAGGAGAAACAAAGGAAAGACGGAAAAAAGGAAGGAGAGCCAGGTTCCTCGTCCCTGGGACGAGGAACCTGGCCCCCTGTCCCATTAGCGGCCTTGCTGCATTTCGCAGGCCATCACGGTATGCTTACAGAGAACGATCGTCGTAACCGAACCGACTCCGCCGGGAACCGGAGTGATCTTATCGACTATCGGCTCCACCGCGGCGAAATCGACATCTCCGCAGTACTTGCCGGGATTGTCGGGGTCCGGGTTGATGCCGACGTCAATGACAATCTGTCCTGGCTTAACATAGCTGCTGCCAATCATCTTCGCCCGGCCCACCGCAGCCACCAGGATATCAGCGCCGGCACAGACCTGGTCTAAGTTTTCTGTCCGCGAGTGGCAGATCGTCACGGTGGCATGCTCGCGTAACAAGAGCATCGCTACAGGCTTGCCCACGATCAAGGAACGGCCGACTACAGTAACCTTCTTACCCTTCAGCGGGATCTCGTAGAACTTCAACATCTCCATGCAGGCAGTGGGGGTGCACGGCGGGAAGCCGGTCTGGTCGTCGGTAAAGACCTTGCCCGCGCTGCCCAGGGTCATGCAGTCAACATCCTTCTCTACCGGAATTAAAGAGCGGATCTTCTTCTCGTCGAGATGCTTAGGCAGGGGAGCGAACATCAAGATCCCGTGAATGGAGCTGTCTGCACCGACAGAGAGGACCGACTGCTCAAACTCCTCCTGGTTTACATCTTCGGGATGTTCAAAGATCTCATAAGCAAGCCCGATCCCGTCACTGGTTTTCTTAATCCCACCCTCGTAAAAAAGGTCATCGGGATTAGCCCCCACCCGGATGAGCCCTATCTTGGGGGTAACCCCCTTTGCCTTCAGGCCCTCCACCCTTTTAACCAGGTCCTCTTTCATGGCATCGGCTACCGGTTTGCCTTTTAGTCTTTCTGCCATCGTCCCAACCTCCTTAGCGTTAGTTTAACTATTTTTTAATCTTGCCGATGACCAGCTTGAGAGCCTCATCGGCAATCCTGCTTCCGTTCTCCAGAAGCTGATTTATCTCCCGGGTAACTTCATCGACATACGACTGGTCTTTAATGGCGCCCAGGTTGATAATTACGTTAAGATAGGCGCTGACCAGGGCCGCTTTTAAAAAGGCCACCCCGCAGCCCACGTCCGAGATCGCCAACCTGGAGCCGATCTGACCCATACGCTCATGGATCTTAATTCCCCGGTAGGCCTGGCGCATGATCTCCAGGGGAACCGAGAGGGCTACCTTGGAACATTCCTCCAGGGTCTTCTCCTTGTAGGCGGCCTCTTCCGGGGTAGAATTCGGCAACCCGTAAGCCTTGGCCAGCGGAGCAAAGGCTTCTGCATCTTCATCCACCAGCGCTTTTAAACGTTCAATGATCTCGCTGCCTTCCTCGAGCAGCTTCTTGACCTCATCTTCTACGTCGGCATACCTCTTCTTGCCAACAGTAAGATTGCCCACCATATTCGAAAGGGCCATCCCGATGGCCCCGCCCATGGCAGCCGCGCCCCCGCCGCCGGGGGTCGGTGCCTTGGAAGCAAGCGCCTCCAAAAAATAATCGCAGCTATTTTCCGACATGGCCATGGTAAAAACTCCTCCTTTATTTAATTAATTCCATCATTGACCGCCTGTGGACTTTATCGTGATCTCGTTCCGGTTCTCTTATTTATTCCTGAAGACAAGCTGCCGGGCCAGCTCCTGCAACAGCACGGCCGGCCTCTCTAGCTCATTTAAGTAAACCAGCGCCTGGTGGTAAAGCTCTTCGGTGCGCTTTCGTGCCGCCTCCGCACCGAGCAGGGCTGGAAAGGTGGCCTTTTCCCGGGCCCGGTCGGCACCCACTTCCTTGCCCATTTCGGCGGCATCTCCTTCCAGGTCCAGCAGATCGTCGGCGATCTGAAAAGCCAACCCCAGGCAAGAACCGTAGCCGCTGAGCGCCTTCAGCACGGCCGGTGAAGCTCCCGCAGCGATGGCTCCGCAGCGCACCGCCGCCTGCAGCAGGGCTCCGGTCTTGCAGCTGTCGATCCGCTCCAGTTCGGACAACCCGATCATCCGCCCCTCGGACTCGAGGTCGAGGAGCTGTCCCCCGACCATCCCCCGTCTCCCGGAGGCCCGGGCCAGCTCCAGGCTAACCTGCAGCGCCCGCTCAAAGCAGCCCTCCCGGAGTCCATAGCTGGCCACCAACTCAAAAGCAAGGGCCAGCAAGGCATCTCCGGCCAAAATGGCGGCAGCCTCGCCGTAAACACGGTGACAGGTTGACCGGCCCCGGCGCAGCGCACTGTCGTCCATCGCCGGAAGGTCATCATGGATAAGCGAGTAAGTATGGATCAATTCCAGGGCGCAGGCTACCGGCAGCACCCGCTGACCGGAAAGACCAAGGGTCTCCGCTGCGGCGATAGTTAACAGCGGGCGCAGCCTTTTTCCTCCCGCGGTAACGCTATAACGCATCGCCTCCCGCAGAAGGGCCGGCTCCTCGCCCGGCTCGAGCAGCTGTAAGAGATACTGATCGATCGCCTCGCGCTGCCGCTCCAGGTAAGCACGCGGATCAGAGCTCTTCATCGGTCGCCCCCGTCTCCGGGTAGGCCGCCCCGTCCCCGGCCCTTTCCTGCTCATCTTCTTGCTCTTCTTTAAGCAGGTATTCAACCTGGAACTCGATCTCGGCCAGTTTTTCGCGGCAATAACGGGAGAGACGCACCCCTTCCTTGAATGTAGACAGGGCCTCTTCCAGGGGGATCTTCTCGTTCTCTAGACTAAGGACGATCTCCTCCAGGCGCCGGATAGCCTCTTCATAAGAAAGCTCAGACAAGTTCAGAACCCTCCTCCAGCTCTTCAATGCGACAGCGGGCGGTGCCATCTCGAAAGCGCAGCTGCAGACGCTGCCCGAGCTGCAGATCGCCAATTGAACGGACCACATTGCCCTCTTCATCCTGGCAAAAGCTGTAACCCCGGGCCATTAATTTAAGCGGGCTGGCCCCTTCCAGCTTATCTTCCAGCGCCGCCAGCTGCAGCCCCTTCAATTTCAAGAGCTGTAAAGCTGACTGCTGTAGCCGCTGCCCGGCACGGTCAGATCGTTCCCTTGCCCTCTGGACCCGCTCGCGGGGCCGGCGATAAAACCGGGCGGTGACCGTGTAATCAAGAAGCTGTTTTTCCCGCTGCAGGCGCTGCTGCATCACCAGAGCGCTTCTTTCTCTCAGCCGATCAACCCCGCGGAGAAGCTCGTCATAGCGGGGCAGCGCAGCGGCAGCCGCCGCGGTGGGGGTGGCCGCTCGCAGATCGGCTACAAAGTCGGCGATGGTAAAATCGGTTTCATGGCCGACCGCCGAGATCACCGGTCGGCGTGAATGAAAGATAGCCCGGGCTACCGTTTCACTGTTAAAGGGGGCCAGGTCTTCAAACGAGCCGCCGCCGCGGGCGATAATAATCAGCTCAATCTCCTCCCGGGCGTTCAGCCGATCGATGGCCCGGGCAATATCTGCCGGGGCCTCGTCGCCCTGCATCAGGCTTTCTGCAACCACGATCTTGACGTACGGGTACCGTTGCCGCACCGTGGTGAGAATATCTTGCAGCGCCGCCCCGGTAGGCGAGGTAATTACCCCGATCCGGCGCGGCAGGGCCGGGAGCTTCTGCTTGTGCTCCTCCTGGAAAAGCCCCTCTGCCTCTAATTTTTTCTTGAGCTGTTCAAAAGCCAGGTACAGAGAACCCATCCCCGCCGGCTCCATTTCAGAAACATAAAACTGGTAGAGCCCGCCGGGTTCATAAACGGAGACTTTGCCGTAGAGCAAAAGTTCCATCCCGTCTTCCGGTGTAAAACGGCAGTATCGATTCTCACTTCGAAAAAAGACACAGCGCAACGAGGAACAGCGATCTTTGATTGTGAAGTACATGTGCCCGGACCGGTGATGTTTAAAATTGGAGAGCTCCCCCCCCACCCACAGTTCGCTGAGACGAGGATCTCCCTGGATCAGCCCTTTGATGATCTGGTTAATCTCTGAGACCGTATAAATAAAAGCAGGCTTCTGCATAATTAGGCCCGGGCGGCCCGAATTTGAAGGCCGGCCGGCGGTAAACCCTCACCTCCCAAGCCACCACCCGGCGGATCTCCATTTGAACTTCTTGCCGGTTGCCGTAATCGGTCGGCTGGCTTATTGCCCGGGTCGACGCTCCCCGAGCTTTTGGTTATACTTTTTATACTTTAAGTTTAATTCGCCATATTTTGATTAATTCCCTTTTCTTAAATTGTATTTCTAAATTTCATCTGCGCGGCATAACGCCGAGCCGCCAGTACCGCCAGCCCGACGGCGTTATCCCCGGCAAATGAGGGTGAAGCAAAATGAAGGGGCCGGTCGGGTCCGACCTCGAGAAGCCGTTTACGAATAAAAGCATTCGCCGCGACGCCGCCGACAATTAAGATTCCCGCAAAGGAGGCCATATCTTCGACTGCATGAAGCGCTGCAGAGAGGGAGTCGGCGATACAGAGCTCCACAGCCCGCGCCAGGTCAGAGCGGTTGCATCCCTGCTGCAGAAGCCGCTGCGCGTGGCTGGCCGGCCCAGAGAAGCTGATCCGGGTTCCCTTTACCGCTACCGGGAGATTAATCGCCCCGGTCTTGCCCTGGCGGGCAGATGCTTCGAGGGCCGGCCCGGCGGGAAAACCGAGCCCTAAGGCTACACCAATCCGGTCTACAAATTGACCGGCATGCAGATCGGCGCCGCCGCCCCGTGGAGAGATCTCCAGCAGGGTATCCTCTTTCACTTCTACGGCAAGCAGCTCTGTGGTGCCTCCGGAAAGGTGAACTACGAGATAGCGGCCCGGTGGAAGCCCGGCGGACCAGAGGCCGGCGGCGATATGGCCCTCCTGGTGAGAGTAGGCAAAAAATAAAAGGTCCAATGTCCGAGCAATCAGCTCCCCGGCAGCCTGGCTCACCTTGAACACCGGCATATATGAGCCGGACCGGGGGCGCGGTCTTGTCGCGGCGGCAACTGCAGCCAGGGGAGCCTGCTTCAGTTTAAGAGCACCTTCTTCCCAAAGCAGGGGCAGGTTTTGGATATGGGCAAAGACCGCTTCGGATTGGCGCAGGCCGAGGGCCCCTTTACGAACCGGCAGTAATTTGCGCCGCTCCCAGATCAGGCGCTCCTCCTGGTCAACCAGAGCCAGCGAGCTGGTGTAAGCCGAGCTATCCACCCCGAGAAAGAGCCGTTTACTGTTCACGGCCGGAAAACTCCGCTGTCGCACGGTCGAGAAGCCCGTTAATAAAGGCAACAGCCTCCTCGCTGCTGCCGTATTTCTTGGCTAATTCCAGTGATTCGTTAATCGCCACGGCATCGGGAATATCGGGCCGGTAAAGAATTTCAAAGAGGGCCAGGCGAAGCAGGTTGCGATCCACTACACAGAGACGATTCAGCTCCCAGTGGACCAGGTATTTCTCAATTACACGATCTACTTCGGCCCGGTGCAGGTAGGTTCCTTCGACTATTTCCCGGGCAAACCGGGCTTCGCTTTCAGTCAGGTTCAACCCCTGTAAAACGTAACGCAGCGCCTGTTCGGTAGTTGATTTACCGAGATCGATTTGAAAAAGAGCTTTAAAAGCTGCTTCCCGGGCCAATCGACGGGACAAGGGTACACCTCCTGCAGGATATCAACTAAAAATCATCACGGGGAGAAAAGAGACGCTCAATATACTGGCGGATATTTCCATCGAGATCGAGCCGCCAGCCGATAGCAACACCCAGGGCGATAAATGCAAAGATGATCAGGCTTTTCAAAACCCCGTAATGGATCATCATCAGGGCAACGATTAGACCGACGAGCCCGCCGATTATTTTTCCCCAATGCCTGTTTAAAAAATCCCAGAAGTTCAGTTTCGCTCCCCCCTTTAGAGCCCTCTCTCCCGGTTTTTACTTTACTTTCAACGGAACTTGTTCGAGAATAATATTCTCTATATTTACCTTTACTTCGCTGACAACAATACCGGTAATCTCTTCCAGATAATTTTTTACATCCCTCTGCAGCTCACTGCTTAACTCGGGCAGATTCTGATCAGCCGCCACCTTTACCTGCAGGTAGACCACCAGGCCCCGCGGAGTAGAGACAACTTTACGCTTACTGCCCCGGATTTCCTTTTTCTGCTGGACCACCCGCAGGACCATATTTTCCAGGGCATTTAGGGTAATACGCACTTCGCCGAGATCCCCGGTTTGCAGCACTGTCTCGGGCTGTTTCTTAGACGGAAAAATCCCCATCAAGAGTAAAATCAGGCCGATTACCGTTAAAGCCCCGCCAACTAAAAGAAGGACCGTCTGTCCGTAACGATGCATGAGGTAAAGCCCAGTTCCGCCGAGCGGATGAACAGTTGCCAGCAACAAGAAGATGCCTGTCCCCATGATCAATACACCCAGGACAATCAGGAGCACTCTCCGAATAGATTTCATTGGTTTCAACCAACCCCTTTCCCGTCCTGCGGGCTTCTACTTTAAGGTCGACTCTTTCTGCTCGTCTTCCTTCTCCTTCTCCTTCATCGGGAAATTGACTCCCTGGACATGCACATTTACCTGAAGAACCTTCAAGCCGGTCATCTGCTCGATTGCTTTTTTTACGTTTTCCTGGATGCCCCAGGCTACATCGGGAATCCGGTTTCCGTAGTCCACAATGATGTATAGATCTATCTTCGCCTCTTCAGCGCCCACCTCTACTTTAACACCTTTAGAAAGATTGCGACGTCCCAACACCTCGGCAATGTCGCCGGCAAAACCGCCGCTCATCGCTGAGACACCTTCCACCTCTGTCGCCGCCAGCCCGGCAATGACGGCCACGACCTCATCGGCAATACGGATCGACCCCAGCTCAGATGTGATGACCCGTCCTTCCTCATCAGCCATGAATTATTAACCTCCTCATCTAAAGTAATTAGAACAGGAAAATGTAGCTGCTTTTCCTAAGCGCTCCGCTACCGGTAGCCCCGGCACAGCGGTTCTCAACTATATTATACCAAACAGCAGCAACCGGTTCAATTTCTAGGGGCGAGCCATCACCTGGACATTTTCACGTTCCACCCCTACCGCTCCAGCCACTGTTTCGGTAATCTGGATGAAGCTCTTTTCGTCAAGATCTTTCTGCTTCACCATGACCGTAGCCACCTCATCGTGGTAGAAAAAAACAGCATCCTCGTAACCCTGGGCTTTAACCATATTTTCGACCAGCAGCTCTTGTTCACGCTGCCGGACAATTTCCAGAAGCAATTTTTCAGCCTCCTCCTTAGCCGCAGCAGCGGCATTGGGGTTGTCGATCAGCGTCTGCAGCATCTCTATGGACTGATCCCTGACCCGCTCACGCTGCAGCCGATAGCTGGCAAAAAAATTAGCTCCGCCCTCTTCGCTTTCAGTATCAGTAGTAGCTTTAACCTCTGGCTTTAGGGTCAGTTCACCATCGGTGAGGATATCGACAGTTTTAATCTTCGTTTCGAGGCCTTGAATAATCCACCAGGTTGCCCCGACCATAATCGCGAGGCAGCAGAGCCAGGTAATCGGTTTTTGATATTTTTTAAAAAAATCAATTAAGTTTACTAAGCTCATTCCGGTTCACCTCCATCCTCGTTATTAACGCGGCAAAACCGTAATCCGATGCGCCGGCAGCCCCAGGAGAACCTGCAGCGCTTCGATGACGCGAGCTTTAACCTCGGGATCTTCAACTCCGCGGGCAACAACAAGGACTCCGCGATAGCGGGGTTCACCCTCCTCCACCACCAGGGGCAGTTCGTTGCCCTGCGGATCCCTTAAGAGGACATACGTTTTCCGCGTTGTCTCTTCAACGATTTCACGGCTACCCCCTTCGCGATCGCCTTCACTGGTCTGGCGCTGAGACTGCTCCTCATCTGCGACCAGCTCCAGCCTTCCCGATGTTTCGGGAGTTAAATAGAGCTCCACCTCGCTCACTCCTCGAATCTGCGTCAGTATTTCGGCAAGGCCGCGATCTAGCTGCTGCTCCGGCAGCGGCTGGCCGGACTGCCGGGCCTCTTCACCTGGCGGCGGCTCTACCGCTCTCTCTTTACCGAAGCTAAAGAAAGAGTTAAAAAGCAGCAGGCCTACACCCACGGCCAGCAGGATCAAGAGCAGCGGCCCATTTTTTAAGCGCGGGCCATCTTTTCCGGCAGGGCTGAAAATCTTGCTCCAGGTATCCCAAAACCCCACCTCGATTCTGCCTCCTTCTCCGGGAAATTGAACCCGGCAATTCAATTTTTCTAAGAAAAGAGTTAGAATTATTTCATTCACCAACAGAAACGGTCACCCGGGCCGGGGAAAGCTCCAGTAAACCGGCCAGGGCCTGCTCCAGCTCCGGCAACCGTGCAGCCGGCCCGGCATCCTCCCCGCTGCCCGGTCTCTCCACCTTGACCGGATCGATTGAGACCGGGTCCACCCGGCCTGTATTGGCCGCAGAGGCCTTTACCAGGAGATCGATCTGCTGGGGCGTGCCAAAAGTAGTGCTATCCTCATCTTCGTCCAGGATAATAACGGCTTCAACAAGCTCCCATTCCCCCGCCGCGGCAATCTCTTCACGAAGCGATTCTTCCAGGGCATCACGACACTGCTGTAGCACCTGCCGCCGATGCGTGGCACCAATCTTTTCAAACTGATCTTCCATGGCGCCACCGTCCACCGCTGCCGGCCGGTCAGCAAAGACCGGCTCTAACCGGGGTAATTTTCCTAGAAGCACGGCAATCGTGCTGACAATCATTAAGATAACGATCAGCCCGGTCACCAGGCGGATATAGCGGCGAAACTCACCCTGCGGCAAGAGCATCTCCAGCAGCGCATTTAGAAAAATGACAATAACCAGGTTGCGAACCAGATCGCCTAAGACCGCCAGCATCAGATCACCCCTAGCGGAACATGATGGCCACATTCCCAGCGCCGACCAAGGCCGTAACGGCAAGAAAGAAGAGCACTCCCACGGAGGCAAGCGCGGCTAGAATCAAGACCAACGAATTGCCCATCACGTTGAGACAGCTGCCCAGCTCCGATTCTCCAAGGGGCTCCACTAGGGCGGCGCTTAGCTTATAGAGCAGCGTAATTGCAGCCAGCTTTAACAGGGGAAAAAGCGTTAAAAGCAGCAACACCACCACGCCGGTTAGATAGATACCGTTTTTCAAGATAATCGAGGCTCCGGCCACCGTTTCGACGGCATCGGAAAGAATTTTCCCAACTACAGGAACAAAAGCCCCGGTCATATACTTGGCTGTCCTCATGCTAACCGCGTCGGCCACGGTTCCGGCGGCGCCCTGCACCGTCAAAATACCGATAAAGATAGTCATGCTGATGCCGAGCACCCACATGCTTAGCTCTTTGAACAGGCCGGAGAGCTTTTTTACCTTAAAGTGCGGTGAAAAATGATCGGCCAGGCCCAGAACGGCACTAAAGTAGATCAGCGGAAAGACAACACTGCGGATCAAGGTTCCAAAAAAATTAATTCCAAATATGATCAGGGGATGAAAGAGCGCTGAAGAGGCCAAGCTTCCCTGCGCTGCCAGGAGCGCTGTCAGCGTCGGCAGCGAGGCCAGGGAGAAATCGACCAGATCATCGATCGTCTTCCCGGCAAGGTCCAGGGCGGCGGTAAAACTATAAAGGCAGATACCCATCAGGACAATAAAGACAATGCTACGAGTAAGCGTCGCCACCTGCTGGCGCCCAAAAGCGCTCTCCAGGTTTTTTAAAAAAGCCCCCGCCACGGCAAGAAGCAAGAGCTGCCCCATCAACTTAAGATTAAGAAGAAGCTCGCCGAAAAAAAACCGGCTTAACCCGCTAAAAAAAGCGGCGGGATCAAAAAGCTCCTCTCCAGACCGGATTCGCTCCAGCAGCCGCTCCCAGCTTAACCCCGGTATATACTCATGCACCTCTTTCTCCAGCTCTCCCCAAAAGCGATCAAAAAAACTAAGATCGAGATCGCTCTGCAGGTCATCGATGATTGCTTCCGTTACCGGGGCCGCCGCAGCGGTAGAGACCACCAGGAGAAGCGCCAGCACAGCGACACCGAAGACCGCCGGGAAAAGGGGCTTGAAAGATCCCTTCATTGCGGAATCATCCCCAGAACAGATTCCATAATTTCTACGATTACCGGCACCGCCATTACCAGAATTATGACCTTTGCCGCCAGCTCAACCCGTGAAGCGATGCTTCCTTCCCCTGCATCGCGACAGAGCTGGGCCCCGAATTCAGCCAAATAGGCAATCCCGATCACCCGGAGCAGGGTCTGCAGATAAACCAGGTTGATTCCCGCAGCCACCGCGGTTTCGGTAATCACATTGACCGCCCCGATAATCTGATTGAACACCAGGAACATAATAATAACCCCGGTAACCAACGAAACCTGCATGGCCATTTCAGGCTGGTATTCTCTTAAGATCAGCACCAGCAGGGCGGCAACCAACCCCAGGCCGACAACCTGCACAATCTCCATCTTCAGAACACTCCGTTCCACCAGCCTCTTGCTCTCGCAGCCGGCCAACCCGACCCAACAGTGCGTCTCTCCTGCCCACTAAAATAGATTAAAGATAGTCTTGATACTATTAAAAAGCTCATTGATCAGCTGTAGGACCATCAGCAAAACAATGACTACCCCGACCAGGGTTAACATCTGGGCCTGCTCTTCTTTCTCCGCCTGTTTTAAAACAATATTCAGTACAGAGATAAAAATGCCGATTCCGGCAATCTTGAAGAGAAGATCGATATTGACGGCGTTCAAGTCGCTCCCTCCGTTAAAGCAGCAGGATAACCAGGGTGGCGCCTCCGGCCAGGCCGAGATAACGCCACATTTTCTCGTTGCGCTGCCGCTGCTCCCGCGCTGTTTCCAAGGCGATCTCGAGGTGCTGCAAGGTCAACCCGATCTGTTTTAACTGCCCCTCTTGATCGCTGACCCCCAGTGAGACGCCCAGGCTTGCGACAATCTCCCTGTCCGCAAGGGTTAAAGAGCTTCGCGGATACATTTCGGCCAGGGCACTGTCCCAAATCTCTTTGGCGCTGCGTTCATCTCCGGCCAGGAGATTCGCCGCGGCCGCGCCATAAAGTTCGTCCAGCGGCGGCTCCAGCTGGCGGGCTACAGCCCGGAAGGCATAAGGCAGCAGCGCGCGGTTAAAGGATATCTCTACGCTTAACAGCTTCAGGCTGCGCTGAAACTGCTCCAGCTGTTTAACCCGCAGGGTAAGAGCGCGGGCCTTCGATTCACCAAATGTTGCCGCCGCAGCCATGATGCAGAGCGATCCGGCCAATTTACAGGTTAGCGCAATCATTTCAGGCGTTTGGCCACCCCTTTTTTGAAACGAGCTCCGGCCCTCTCTTGTTTGTCAAATCGCAAAGCTGCTCTACTGTGCCCGCCCCCCGGCTCCAGCCCAGAACCAGAGCCCGTTCAAAAATCTGCTCATCGAGCAATTTACGCAGTCCGGGCCGGGAGCGCAGCTCCGCCAAGCTGCTGCCGTGAGCGGTGGCCACCACCGTAACTCCGGCATGAATGACCTCTTCAATGGCGGCGGCATCTTCGGCCCGGCCGATCTCATCGGTGACGATGACCTCGGGACCCATAGAACGAAGTAGCATCATCATCCCTTCCGCCTTGGGACAGGCATCAAGCACATCGGTACGCTCGCCAACATCGAGCTGCGGCCTCCCTTGAAAAGAGCCGGCAATCTCGGAGCGCTCATCAACTATGGCCACCTCGAACCCGGCAAAACCAAGCTCTTTGATCCCATCGCTGAGACAGCGGGCCAGGTCTCGCAAAAAGGTGGTTTTACCGCCGCCGGGCGGCGCTATCAGCAGGCTGTGATAGACGCGCCGCCGCCGGTAATCCAGAAAATAACGAACATAGGGCCGGGCCGCCCCCTTAACCTGGCGGGCGATCCGGTAATTCATCCCGGTAATATGCTTCAACCGGGCCACCCGTCCGTCCCGGACCACCGCCTGGCCGCAGAGCCCGACCCGGTGACCACCGGGAATAGTGATATAACCGCTGCGCAGCTCTTCATCAAAAGCATAGAGAGAAGAGCTGCTCACTAACTGCAGCGCCTTCTCCAGATCGTCGCGATCGGGCCGGTAAGCCTCTTCCGCAGAGACTGCCACTCCCGATTCACTTAAAAAGCAATCGCCCATCCGCCCGTGCAGGGCCAGCGGGCGCCCCAAACGCAGCCGGATCTCTTCAAGTCCGTTCCAAAGAGAGAAGGTAGAGCGGTCCAGGATAGCACGAATTCTTTGCGGCAGAAAAGAGCCTACTTCCTCCCGGGCCTGGTTCAATTAAAAAGCACCTCTGGATAATTAAATTGCCGGGCTTGGCTGCTTTCCCGGCCAGTATTAATGTATATGATCTACCGGCGATGAACTTGCCCATTTTTAAAGTGCTCGCCACACGCCGCTGCCCACATAAAAAAAACCGCCGTAACCACGGCGGTATAAATCAATCGATAGGGTAGTAATTAATCTTCTTCTTCCAGTTCGCCAGGCTCATCTTGCTCCCCGACCTCATCGAACAGCTCGCCGAGATCTTCGTCCTCCCAATCTTCATCATCGATCATAACGATCTCGCCGCATTGAGGACAGGTCACCTTAATTGAGTTCTCCGTGTGCAGTAGATCGTCGCTGATTTCAACGAGCTCCCGGCAGTTAGGACATTCTACGGTAAAGCTTTCCTCGTAAAGAGGAGCACCCGAATGAAGATCATAATCCTCGTAGAAATCATCTTCCAGCTCGGCCAGGTCCTCGTCGAGAGCCTCGGTATATTCAAATAGCTCCTCGTAATCATCTTTTAACTGCTCAATCTCCACGGCAAATTCGTCCAACAGGTCAACGATACGCAACAGGAGCTTCCCTTCATTGCTCTCCTCGTTCAGCGCCAGCCCTTCAGCCAACCCCTTTAGATAAGATACCCTTGCCATTAAATCTTCCGCCATAATCGCGCCTCCTTTCAGTTGACAACCATATTATTCTTCTAGACACGTTCAATATATGCACCGCTGCGGGTATCAATCCGTAAAACATCCCCGGTATTGATAAAAAGCGGCACCTGGACCGTAAGCCCGGTCTCGAGGATAGCCGGCTTGTTCCCTCCCGCGGCGGTATCGCCCTTGACCCCGGGCTCGGTTTCAACTACTTTCAACTCCACGGTATAGGGCAGCTCCACCCCGATGATCTCCTCTTCATGCATCACCACAGTCAAGGTGTCATTTTCTTTGAGGTATTTTACCGCCTCCCCCATCTGTTGTTCTGAAAGGGTAATCTGCTCATAGGTGTTCAGGTCCATCAGGCAAAAATCTTTCCCGCTGCGGTAGAGGTAAGACATCTCTTTTCGCTCGAGGTGAGCGCGCTTGACTTTTTCACCGGCCCGAAAGGTCCGCTCGGTAACCGCACCGTTGTGCAGGTTTTTGATTTTTGAACGGACAAAGGCCGCCCCCTTACCTGGTTTAACATGTTGAAATTCTACCACTTCGTAGATCTGGTTGTCCAGTTCAAAGGTCAGCCCGGTATGAAAATCATTTGTCGAGATCATTTTTATCATCGCCCCTACAATTTAAATAACGACCAGCTCCCGGGAGCACCGGGTAAGCGGTTCGGCGCCGCCGGAAGTAATCAGAACCATATCTTCAATCCGGACCCCGCCCCACCCGGGGATATAGATGCCCGGTTCAATGGTGACCACCATTCCCGGGACAAGGGCGGCCTCGCTGCGGGGTGAAAGAGTCGGCTGCTCGTGGACCTCCAGCCCCAGGCCGTGGCCGAGCCCGTGCCCAAAGTATTCTCCGTATCCAGCCTGCTCAATCAGGTCGCGGGCCAGGGCGTCGGCCTCGATCCCGGTCATGCCGGGCTTAATCTTCTGACACGCCTCCCGGTGCGCCAGGCGGACCGTCTCATAAATTTCACGGGCCCGGGCACCCGGTTCCCCGAGGGCAAAAGTCCGGGTCATGTCGGTAGCATAAGAGTCAAAAGTGCCGGTAAAATCAACGGTGACCAGCTCCCCGGGGGCCAGCCTCTTCTCCGAGGCAATCCCGTGCGGCAGCGAGCCCCTCTCCCCCGAAGCCACGATGTAGCGAAAGAGCGGCCCCCCAGAACCCTGGCGGCGCAGGTAATATTCAAGCTCCAGCGCCACCTCCTGCTCGCTCATCCCCGGTTTGGCCAGGTTCAGCAGGTATTCGAAAGCCTGGTCCATGATCGCCGCCCCGCGGCGCAGGCTGTCTACTTCGGTGCTGCTTTTCACCGCGCGGAGCTCTTCAACCAGCCCCTTCTGGGGGATAAGCTCAAGTGGCAGAGCCTCTTTCAGTTCGCGATAAAGGCCATAGGTAACCTGCTCTTCTTCAAATGCCAAGCTGTCCCAACCGGCCGTGGCGATATAGGGGTTTAAAGCATCAGCGAGCTTCGCCTTCCACGGGCAGATCTTAAAATGAGGCGACTGTTTTTCAGCCTGCTCCAGGTAGCGAAAATCGGTAAATAAGAGAGCTTCTTCCGACCCGATCAGTAAAACGCCGTTCGAGCCGTCAAAACCGCTTAAATAATAGCGATTGGCCGGGTGCGTAATCAAAATCGCCTCCAGCGACCGTTTCTTCAACTGCTCCTGTAAACTTTGCAACCGCTCTGGCATCATTATTCCTCCTGCTAGACTGCAAATATTTCTTTAAAACTGTCCACCGGTAAACAGTAGCGCTCTTACCGGCAAGCTTTCCAGGCATTAACTGAAACCTGCGCTCCTTCTTATTTTACCATTCCCCTACTTGGCCTAATATTCCTTCTCCACTTTACTAAAAAGTTCATCCTGGGCACCTGCCCCGCAAGAAAGAGCTGATTCTAAAGCGGCCCGTGGGCCGCTCCTCCTGCCGGTAAACGATGAGCAGAGGCCGGCAGGGAAAGAGGGAAGAGAAGATTCTACACTACGAAGAAAGAGACGCTCTAAGAACGGGGTAAGAAGTAATTTACTCCTTGGGGGGGTCGGGGGAGACTCTGATCCGGCCGGTGGCCGGGGTTAAGATAACGTAGATTTTAGATCCGTTCTTGGTTTTAAAGCCTACTGTGCCGCCCCTGCTGGGGGCGCCAAGGGGTGTAAACGAAAGTTTATGCACCCCCTTCACGTGCGGAAAATTGTTCATCGCATAAGAGATACCCTCGGGAAGCTTGACCATGGTCTTCTCCACGGGTAAAAAGAGGCGATAGTCGCCCGCGTGCCAGCGAAAATCGATGCGCGTATTCACACCGGTAGTAATGGCGATCTGCTGGGCCAGGCGCAGATCGGAGACTAGGCGCCAGGCAGTTGTTTCAAGGGTCCATCGCTCCTGGAAGTCTCCGAACACCGGTATGGCCAGGGCCAGCAAAATTGCCATGATCGCCAGAACCATCAGCAGCTCGATTAAAGAGTAGCCTCTTAAATCTAATCTTGCTCTTCTGCTATCCCCATCGTCCTGTCCTGCCCTTCTAAGTTGAAGATGAGGTCGAAATCAAGGTCCAAAAGATGATTGCCGTCCTTTAGATCTTCCAGCCGAACATGCTTGGAGATGGTCTGATGAGCAAATTGCTCAATCTTCTCCAGCAGAGCCAGAAGTTCATCTACCTTTCCTTCTACTCTCAAGGTAACAGGGATGAAGCGGTATTTCTCACCATCTTCGAACTCATAGCCACTTAACTCCTCGAGCGACAGCGCGGTGGAGAAAACTAACTTCTCCAGCGCTCCCAGCACCTCTGGCAGAGCGGCCTCCTCCGGAACTTTAGCCAGCAGGTAGCTCTCTTTTTCGCGGGCAATTTCCCATTCCTGCTCAATTAGTTCTTTTTGGGCCAGCTTCTCTTCTAAAGCGGCAATCGCTTGCTCTTCTTTTAGGTTGCCTTCACGCAGATCGCCGATCTTGGCCAGCGCCGGTTTTAGAAAATAGATCCAGTAGAGCACGCCGGCGGCGATGATCAGCAGAATTATAAGAATAAACGTGGTTACCTGGGTCTTTTTCTCTTTTACAGCCATGGCTACTGCTCACCTCCGTCCGTAAAAGCCAGCTCAATTTCATAGACAAACTGCTTGCTGTCGCTGGGATAGATGATATATTTATGTAAAGCCAACCGGCCGTCGAGATCTGTCTCCAGGGCCTGTGTAAAAAGGGCCACCTGCCTCATTGAGGGGCTCTCCCCTTCGATGGTAAACAGCTCCTCATCGCCGGTATCAAGAACCGCTACTCGCGGCCCGGTTGCTTGAGCGATACCGTAGATCTTTTTAAAAGAGGCCGACCAGGGGGGAGAACCGGTTTCAAGTGATTTTAAAAGGCTTTCCCGACTTTCCAGGCTCTTGAGCCTTGCTTCAATCTCTTTAAGAGGGGCCACGGTAGCCTCAAGGGCGGCCTTCTCCTGGAGAAGGGCTTCATGCTCTACCTCCAGCCTCACCTGGTATAGGTAAATAAAAAGTGTGCCTCCTAAAACAAGCACCACGAGCCCGATTGCTGCCAGGGTGGCCAAAAATCGCGGCAGGTAAAATTCGCGGGCAATGATAAATTCGCGTGTGCGCAGGTTAATCTCTGTTTTCATCGCTGCCACCCCCGTAAGGCTAAGCCCGCGGCCACATTAAGCAGGTGGCCTTCCCGATCGAGATCTTTTTGCATAAACCGGCGGCCACCCTGGATAAAGCTAAAGGGCCGGAGCAGTTTCGGCTCGACCTTCAGCTCAAATCCCAGGAACGAGGGCAGCCGCTCGATGGAGACGCCGCCGCCGCAGAGGTAAATGGTTTTAATCTCTTTCTGGGCCCGATCGATATTGTAGAGGTAAAACTCGAGAGAACGGCGTATCTGCGCGACCAGCTCGTCGGCAATCTCTTGAACCCCTTCAACCGAAAAAGGGTCGCTGCCAAAAAGAAGGCGGTGGGCTGAATCGAAACTGATGGCCCCCTCTTCGGCAATACGCCGGCAAAAATGATTTACCCCCACGCTTAAAGTGCGGGCAAAGCTAAAATCGCCGTGATCGAGGAGCACCAGATTGCTACTTTCACCACCGATATCGAGAATAAGCAGGGTATCTTCTCCTGACCTGCCCGATGCTGGTAAAGTATAAGAAAAGAGACGCTGCAGGGCGAAAGGCTCAATCTCGATCGCCTCCGGGTAGAGGCCGGCATCCGTGATTACGCCGAGGTAATCATTGACCAGATCTTTAGGCGCGGCCACCACGGCCAGCTCCAGTGTCTCCTTTCCATCGATAAGGCGCTCGCCCAGTTCGATATAGTCGATCACCGCCTCATCGATGGGGATCATGATCTCTTTCTCAGCCTGAAAACGGAGCGCTGCTGGAATTTCGCGCGGGGCCATCTTCGGCAGCTGCATCTGGCGCAGAAGGATAGCCTGGTTGCCAAGGCAGAGGTTAACCCTGTTTTTAGAAAAGCGGCGCCTTTTAAAGATCCAGGCCAGCCGGTCGGCGAGAATTGCAGCGTCGGTGATCCTTCCGGCAGTAACGGCCTCTTCGGGAAGGTCGTAGATCCCGTACTGATGCAGAAAGATCTCCCCCCGCTCCTGCCTTAACTGCATCAGCTTAATCTGGGAGGAGCCCAGGTCAAGCCCGATGCTCGAGTAACGCCCCTTAAGGTTATATTTTAGCGCCATTTCGGCCTGCTCTTCAACTACGGTTGAAACCATGCTGTCACCACCAATCCATAAGCGGGGAAGTATCTTTGCCGCATATCGCTCAGCCCCGGGATATAGGTAAGATTACAGTTATAAATCGCTGTCTTTTTTGCAAAGATAATGCCGTCCATGATAAACTGTTCACCTTTCATTTTCTGATGACCGATGGTCACCTCCCCTCCCTTGGAAAAGAGCAGGAGGTCTCCCCCGAAAACCGGGTTTTCGGGACAATCATTCTGTTCCCCAAACACCTTGACATCTTTATCCGCAGCTAACACAACCACCTTTTTATCCTCAAGTCCAACATTAACCCTGTTTTTAACAAACAGGTCACCTTTGGCAACGATCATCCCCTCGAAATTTACCCGGCCGGAACCTTTGATCTCAACATCGCCATCTACAACTAAGATCCCATCAAAGATGAATTCTTCTCCCGGCCCCGGAGAGATGGTCAAATCGCCTTTTTCGATATAGAGATACTGCCTCTCCTTGCCGTCTTTGTCTAAAACCTTGCCGTAGCCAGGGGCTTCTCTCCATTCTTTTTTACCGCTTATTTTGGTAAAGAGATGTTGATTAAGGATCTGATTTAGATCGATCTCCGGCAGGGGAATCGGTTCTACGCGCCAATCTCCTGGAAAAGGGTTACCTTTACTGTAAAGCTCGCCCTTTACCTCGATAGATCCGTTACCGCCTTCCCAGTCAATTTTATTAACCGGACAGCTGTAGGTTAAGCTTCCGGCCAGCTCGCCGGTTGGAAGCAACCGGTTCTCCGGACCCTTAATGCTGAGATGATTATTGCAGTGAAGATCTCCGTTGATCGTGGTCTTCTCAATGGTGAGGTTCTCTGAAACCAGGACCGCTTTTTTGTAAAGGTCGCTTAGCTCAACAATCGCCCCCAGGGTTAGTTTTTTGCCCTTTAACTCGCCGGTGGACTCGATGCAGTGTTTAAATTCTGTTTCCTTGTTAATCTCAACATCATACTTACCCTCGCCGCAGCTGATATTCTCAATATTATCTATAAAATCGAAATCTTTTATCTTCACGGCGATAGCCTCTTCAAGGCCGGCTTCGGCAATATAATAGAGGCTGGTCCCGAGCTCCTGGTGGACGGCAATCTTTTTTTCAGTAATCGCGTTGGTAATCAGGGCCGTGCCAAGGATAAGCAGCACTACGGCAATTAACAGCAGCATCGCTATCGCGGAACCGCGCTCGTTCTCCAGGTATTGAAACATCGCTAAACCACGCCCCTTTCCATGCTTCAGGGAATATTGCGAGGGCGAAAACTGCTGCGAATGGTTATCCTGTCGGGCCCTGTCCCTGAGGTCAGGTTGATCTGAACATTATTGTGCTCATCGACAAAAAAGCTAAGCGCGGTAATCTTCAGAGCAATCTTAGTCTGGGTTACGGTGTTATCCGGATGCCGGTGAATCAAGACCAGGTCATCGGCCGCCGGGCCGACCCTCTTGAAATAATAGATCTTATCATCACCGGTAAATTCAAAACGAAGCTCTTCACCGCCAGATAAAGGTTCAACATAGCTGGCGTAACGCAGCTCGCGGACGATCCGATCTACGGCGATGCGGCCATTTTGCTGGTGATCCATCCGCTCGACCCCTTTTTGCCAGCCCTGCACCCCGGAGAAAAAACAGCCGTAGATAGCCGCCGTAACCATCCCCAGGATAGCCAGGCCCATCAACAGTTCAACCATGCTAAAGCCGTCTTCGTCTCTTGCCCGCACCGTTTCACCCCCTGGCCAGGCTTGTCTCCATCTCCACCGAGTTTTCTCCGCCCCGCTCGGTCCAGTAAACCGTTACCCTGACCCGTAAATAATCAGCTTCAAGAGCGGACGCAGAGCTCCCCTTTATGCTCTCGCGGCGCTCAATGACCGTCTCGCGGCGGTAAAGCTCATACCCCTCCGGCAAGGGGTCCTCTGCGCTGGGGATCTGGTATCTGCCGTCCGGTTTATCCCGGATCAGGAGATCATACTTGCTGAAGCCCTCTGATTTGAGCTCTTCGATCTTGTCCCGGCACAGGTTGGCGGCGACGGTCTGCCGCCCGGCCATGACCGTGTAACTGTAGCCATTGAGCAGCATGGAGAGAACCGGTATCGAAACCAGCGCCAGGATGGTGATAGCCACCAGCAGCTCGGTAAAGGTAAAGCCCTCTTCTTGAATGGCGGTTTTCACTTCCCATCGGGGCTCGCCCATGCTTTGCCGACCCCCCAGTTATTCTACTAACCGGTGGCCCCGGTTTAAAATAGATGGTGGCGGCGTAAAACCGCCACCCTGTATCAATCTCATTGCTGTCTGACGTAATCATGCCCGTGAGTAACCGGGCCTAGGCCATTTTAACTTGTTTGCATTACGGTGAGGCAGGTGAGGCACTACGATAACCGCCCCACTGCCCGCGCGGCGCCGCCCAGGGTCTATCACCTGCTTGTCCGCCTTCCAGATCCAGGTAATATGCCCCATCATCTGTACCTAAAATGCCTTCCAGACCTTTGTTCGGAGCAGTTGTCGTCAGAATAGCGGGGATCTCCGGTTTTTCATCAAGGTATCCATCAACACCTAGAAGATCATTTATATCTGTAGGATACTCATCCTCAACGATGAAATACTGCTGCACGGCGGAGTCGATGGTGCGCAGGTTGGTATCGTGCGCCTTCTGGGCGGCCCCGATCATGGCATTGTTGTAGACCGGGATGCTGATGGCCACCAATATCCCGATGATGGCCATCACGATGACCAGCTCGATCAGGGTAAAACCTTTCTCCTCTCTCTGCAAACGCCGCAAGGCTTCGGCAATTTTCAAAACCACCTTTTTCACCTCCTTCTAATTTTATTCTGCTATCTATTTACCGGGCCGCCCTTTGCAGGGCCGGCCCTTAAACAGCCCCTGTTAAAACGCTTCGTACATCTTCAGCATCGGCGTCATGATCGAGATCAGCAGCAAGGCGACGATAAAGCCGACCGCGATAAGCAGCACCGGCTCGATAATTGCGGCCAGCCGGTCCAGAAAATAGGTTACCTCGGCCTCGTAGAAATCGGCCGACCGCGAAAGCATCTCGTCTAAAGTACCGGACTCTTCGCCGACGTGGACCATCTCGACCATCATCGGGGGGAAAATGGCACTTTCGGCCAGCGGCACAGAGATATTCTGGCCCCGGCGGATGGCCTGAGCGGTCTCCGCCAGCACCCCGGAGAGAACGCGGTTATCGATCACCTTCTCGACCAGCTCGAGAGCGCTGAGCAGGGCCACCCCGCTGGCCAGAAGGGTAGCCAGGGTGCGCGTAAAACGGGCGGTGATCATCTTGATATAGAGCGGCCCGAAAATGGGCAGATTCAGGCGGAGGCGATCGAAAACAGCCCGGCCGCGCTCGGTTTTAAGATAGCGGCCCAGCAAGAAGGCCAGCAGGGCCAGCAGCCCCAGGGCCAGGTACCAGAACCGGATGAGCAGGTCGGCCAAGGCCATTATCACCCGGGTAATCAAGGGCATCTCGACGCCCATTGGGTCGAGCATCTCGGCAAAACGGGGTAAGACGAAAAAGATCATCAGCAAAAGAACCAGTATGGCGAGGACGGTGACCACCGCCGGGTAGATGGTAGCCGAGCGGATCTTCGCTTCGAGGTCGTGCTGCCTCTGAAAATGATCGGCCAGCCGCTCCATGATCGTGTCGAGAATCCCCCCGGCCTCGCCGGTCTCGACCATGCTGACGATAATCCGGGGAAAGAAGTCGCCGTGTTTCTTCATCGCGCCGGCCAGATCGCTGCCGCGCTCTACATCGACGGTGATCTCGCGAAGTTTCTCCCTCAACGCTTCGTTCTCGCTCTGCTGGGCCAAAATCTTCAAAATCTGCAGCACAGGGATCCCCGCCTGCAGCATGGTGGCAAACTGGCGGCAGAAAACCATGAAATCGCGGCTTTTCGGCTTCTTTTCGCTTAGCTTAATGTTTAGCCCGGCCAGGGGCGAAGAGAGCTGCAGCAGGGTGGACTGCTCCTTAATGTTGATCACGAAGAGCTCTTGCGAGCGCAGCTGCTCGATAGCTTCGCCAAGGTTCACCGCGCTGCATTCTCCCTCGCGGCTCTCCCCGGCCCAGTTCTTGGCAACGTAACGAAATGTCGGCACCGGAAATTCTCCTTCTCTTTAACGATAGCGTTTCGGTGAATCGGCCGGCCTGGATACTGTCCGCCCCGGCTCCAACTGGCCGCGCTGCAGAACTTTGGCCAGCTCTTCGGGATCGGTGGCGTTCTCCAGGGCGCCCTGCTGGTCAATTAATCCCCGCCGGTAAAGCGTCTCCAGGTGGCTGTCCATCAACTGCATCCCCTGGCGCCCTCCGGTCTGGATCACCGAGTAGATCTGGTGAATCTTTCCTTCGCGGATCATATTGCGCACCGCCGGGTTGGCGATCATGATCTCGACAGCCGGAACCCGCCCCTGCCCGTCCCGGCGCCGCAGCAGGCGCTGGGCGATCACCCCGATGAGGGTGTTGGCCAGCTGGACGCGAATCTGCTGCTGCTGATGAGGAGGAAAGACATCGATGACCCGGTCGATTGTCTGGACCGTGTCCACCGTGTGAAGGGTAGCCATGACCAGGTGCCCGGTCTCGGCCGCGGTAATAGCAATCGAGATCGTCTCCAGATCGCGCATCTCGCCAACTAAGATCACGTCGGGATCTTGACGTAGCGTCGAGCGCAAGGCTACGGCGAAGTTCTCGCTATCCTGCCCGATCTCTCGCTGGTTGATCATGCTGTTTTTATTGTGATGCAGGTATTCAATGGGATCTTCAAGGGTGATGATATGGCAGCTTCGCTCCTGGTTGATCAGATCGATCAGCGAAGCCTGGGTCGTCGATTTGCCGCTGCCGGTGGGCCCGGTGAAGAGCAGTATCCCTTTGCGATAACGGCTAAAGGTTTTAACCACGTCAGGAAGGCCGAGTGACTTCAAGGTGGGGATCTCGGTGTTGACCACCCGCATGGCGATGGCGGTGCTCCCGCGCTGGCTATAGACATTCACCCTGAAGCGGGCCAGCCCCGGGCTGGAATAGGCCATGTCAAGTTCGCCTTTCTCTTCAAAAATGGCCCGTTGCTTTTCACTCATAATCTGCCGGGCCAGGGCCGCGGTATCGGGCGGCTCCAGGGTGGGGGCCTCCAGCGGGATCAGCTCGCCGTGCAACCGTATAACCGGGGGCAAGCCGACCGAGAGATGCAAATCTGAAGCCTTTCTTGTCACTGCTTCCCGTAGGAGAGGATCAATTTGCCATGCCATCTTCTTGTCACTCCCCTGCCCTGATTTGAAAGTTAGACCGATTTAAAAACTGTCTTCGGCAATACCTGACCTGTTCAATTCAACCCGGTGTACCGCCTCGGCACGAACTTCCTCCGTCCCGGCGGTTCCGATAACCTGGGCAACATTCTCCAAAACCGGGGGAGCTTGGTCAGGGATGGTATAGCTGAATGAAAACTTCACCGCCCGTCCTACATCGAGATTGCCGATGGTGTTACACCAAAACCTGCCGAAAAGCGGCGCCGTTACCTTGACCCCGCTCAGGGCTACCGTACCGCTGTTGGCAATCGTAAAGCGAAAGGTGATCATCTCGCCGGGCCGGGCGGAGGAAGGCCCGCTTAACTGCATCTTGATCTCAGGCCTGGCGAGATCAACGATCTCCATCTCGAGGCTGTCGCTGGCAAAAACCTCCATGTTGCCGTAGCGCCCCGTGACCATCGCTTCGGTCGTGATCATCCCGGAGAGCCCCCCGCCGATGACCACCTCCATGCTAAAGTTGGACATCCCGCCGGGAGGCAGATCACCGATGGTGTAGCTCCACCCTTCGCCCAGGAAGGGATCGATTACCCGGACATCGCTTAAGAGAACGTTACCGGTATTGATCACGATGAACTGGTAATCAACGGCTTCTCCGAGCTCCGCCCGCGGCGGTCCGCTCTTCTCGATGGTCAGGGCTGGTTGAGCCACTGTAAAGGTGAGGCTGCTCTGCGCCGTGACTTCGGCCGAGCCGAAAGAGGCGGTGGCTATTAGAAGGGCCTCGAGGTTTTCCTCTTCGCCCGGGGGAACTTCAAGTTCAACGCTAAATTGCTCTCTCTGGCCGGGAGCAAGCCGATCCAGCAGGTGGCACCACTGCGCATCAAAATAGGGCGCGGTAATCTTAATCTCGCTTAAGGGGGCTGTCCCGCTGTTGACCACGGCAAGCTTCAGCGCCACTGTCTCTCCGGCAGAGACCATCTCCGGTCCGCTGCTCTCCAGATCCAGGGCCGGCTCAACGGCGACAGCGGCTTCTTCCCCTATTGCCGGGACAGTTTGCGGAGTTGTCCCGGAAAGAGCTATCCCCGCGGGAACAGCGGGCTCGAAAACCGGCTCATCGACCCCGACCCCGCTGTAGGCCACGCGGATAACCTCTTCTACGGTAGTCTCACCGTTCATGATGCGGCGGAGACCCTCTTGCAGCAGGGGGGCCATCCCCTCCTCCAGTGCCTTTTCGTGGAGCTCCTCGGTGGAAGACCTTAACAGAATCAGGCGAATCTGTTCGCGGGTTATCGGCAGCATCTCGTGGATGGCAAAGCGCCCGCGGTAGCCGGTTTCGTTGCACTGCCGGCAACCCCGGCCACGCTGCAGCATCTCCGGGGGCTCATAGCCAAAAGCAGTATGGAAGAGCGCCTGCTCCTGGGGCGTAAGCCGGTAATTTTCGCGGCAGTCCTCGCAGATCTTGCGGACCAGGCGCTGGGCCACCACTCCGACTAGCGACGAGGTGATCAGGTAGCTATCCACACCCATGTCGAGAAGCCGGGAAATAGTCGAGCAGGCGTCACTGGTGTGCAGTGTGCTTAAGACCAGGTGGCCCGTGAGAGCAGCCCGGGTAGCCATCTCGGCGGTCTCGAGATCACGGATCTCGCCGATCATGATCACGTTGGGATCTTGCCGTAGAATGCTGCGCAGGGCGTTGGCAAAAGTGAGGTTGATTCGCGGATTCACCTGGACCTGGTTGATCCCATCCAGCCGGTATTCAACCGGATCTTCAACCGTAATAATATTCTCTTCAGCGCGGTTCAAGTAATTCAGGGCCGAATAAAGAGTGGTCGTTTTGCCGCTTCCGGTCGGCCCGGTGACCAGGATCATCCCGGTATGGCTGAGTAAAAAATTAAGAAAAGTCTTGTAATTATTTTCAGAAAAGCCGAGCCTGTCCAGCGGCAGGATAACCCGATCCCGATCTAAGATCCGAATAACTACCTTTTCGCCGTGGATGGTGGGCATTGTTGAAACGCGCATATTGACATCCTTCAACCCCACCTGGATAGTGATCCGCCCGTCCTGGGGCATTCTCCGCTCGGCAATATCTAGGTTGGCCATGATCTTGATTCGCGAAACGATCAGCGGCTGGGTATCCTTGGGCGGGGTCATCAGGTCATGCAAAACCCCGTCGATACGCATGCGCACACGAACCCCTTTATCTAAAGGCTCGATATGAATATCGCTGGCCCCTTCGCTGACCGCCTGGTGAATCAGCGAGTTGACCACCTTGACTATGGGCGCCTCCTCCACCAGGGCGCGTAGCTGGGCAATCTCCTCTTCGCTGTGTGTCTCCATGGCGGCATCTTCAGCAGCGGTCTCAGCGAGGCTGAACAGCTGCTCAATTGTCTGGATGATCGAACTTTCTGAAGCAAGCACCGGTTCTACTTTTAGCCCGGTGAGCATTTCAACATCATCAATGGCGATGATATTCATCGGATCGGCCATCGCCAGCTTTAATGTATTCTCGTACTTCTCAATGGGGATCACCAGGTGGCGCTTGGCCAGATAAAGAGGTATCGAAGTGGCCAGATCAGGATTAATATTATAGCTATAAAGGTTAACCTGCGGCAGTCCCAGCTGTTGTTCTAGAATCTCCACCAGTTCTTCTTCGGTAATTAAGCGTTTTTCAACTAGGAGCTGGCCGATACGTTTATGGCTGGAGACCTGTTCGGTCATCGTCTCCTGGAGCTGCTGCTCAGTTATCACGCCGGCTTCAACAAGGACATCACCCAACCGTTTTCTGGCAAAACTTCCCATCTATCTCCCCTCCCGGCGAATATGGTAAAAACCTTCTTGATTTTATCTTATTATCCATGAAATGCTTATACTTGTCAACCTTCGAGCATCACTTTTTTTAATATTTTGAAAAAACTTCACTTAGCTCTTCATTTTCCCCCTGAAAAGCAAAAATTCCAGGAGTAATCCCGGAATTAACCACCGGCAAGCCAGCCACCGAACATACCGTTAAGCCTGAAGCTTCGTGTCCCTGCCTTTTAGCGAGTTTTTGCGGATATCGCCCCCGGTATTTCGGAGCAAAATCTATCCTGGTTACCCTAACCGGTAGACTTGCTCTCTGCGATTAAGACGGCTTGAAGATTCTTCGTCTTGCCCGGGATGAGAAAAATGGCGAAAACAGGCCCCGGTGCTTGTTAAGGTCGATCTTCTTCCTGCTGTCGCTTACCTGGGCCTCTTTTTCGCTTTAGATAGTTCAACACCAGGTGCTCCAGCTTACGCATGAAACGGGTCCAGAAAAACTCTTGATCTGAGATAGGGGTAACCAGGATGGTGTAGAGGCCGAGACGATTGCCGCCCAAAACATCGGTAAAGATCTGATCACCGATCACCGCCGTCTCCCCGGCCGTGAGCTCCATTATCTGTAGCGCCTTGCGAAATGCACGCCGTCTCGGCTTTACCGCGTGCCAGACCGCCGGAATACCCAGGTCGAGGGCCAGCTGGCCTCCCCGCTCCCGGCTATTATTGGAGACAATGCAAAGCCGAAAACCTTCTTCTTTCAGCCGCGCCAGCCACGAAGCAAGGCGCGGGTAAACAGCACGGTCATTCCAGGGAACCAGGGTATTATCCATATCGGCGATAATCCCCCGGATGCCCAGAGAGCGCAGCTCGTCGGTGTTCAATTCGTAAATGGAGTTAAGATGTTGCTGTGGATAAAGCAGCCGCATGAATTTAAATCTCAACCGCCTAGCCCTCCCTGAAGGTCAAGCGATCCGAATCCCCCGGATTACCCTGTTCCTTAGGTACATACCCGGATATGGATAAGCCTCTCCGGATCCAGCCCGGGTTTTAAAACTCGCGGGAATATTGTCCCGGCTTGAAAGACCTCCTTTTTTACTTTACCATACCGTAATGCTTTTGTGAAAGATCTGCCCGAAAAATGTCGTACCGGAAGCAGCGCTGTATTCCACCGGCTGCGGCAGGGGCTTTCTTCTTACACGTTAAACTCTCGCTCCAGCTTTTGCAAAACCTTCTTTTCAATGCGGGAAACATATGAACGGGAGATGCCCAGCGCGGCCGCAACCTGTTTCTGGGTATAGCGCCTCTCTTCAGCCAGGCCGAAACGCATTGTCAGGACCTTCTTTTCTCGGTCTTTTAAATTCTGCAGCATCTTCAGGAGCTTCTCCTGCAACAGCCTCATCTCGACCTCTTCAAAAATAGTGTCATCGCTGGAGATAACCTCGATCAAGGTAATTTCGTTACCTTCCTTATCTACCCCGATGGGCTCCTGCAGAGAGATCTCATTTTTCTTTTTACTGGTTGCCCGTAAAAACATGAGAATCTCATTTTCAATGCAACGGGCTGCGTAGGTAGCCAGGCGAGTCCCCCGCGACGGGTTAAAGGTGTTTACTGCCTTGATCAGCCCGATTGAGCCGATCGAGAGGAGGTCCTCTTTCTCTTCGCCGGTATGTTCAAATTTTTTAATCACGTGTGCCACCAGGCGCAGGTTGTGTTCAATCAAGAGCTGCCGCGCCTCGAGGTCACCCTCAGCCATTCTCTGTAAATACTTACTTTCCTGGGCCGCAGAAAGAGGGCGGGGAAACGAGCGGCTCTGGATCTGCCCCACCATAATCCAAATTTGATGAAAGATCTCCACCAGCGAAAACAAGAAGGTCATTAGAGATGTTCACCCCAGATAAAAAAGAGAGTACCTAAATTCTATGAATAACCGTCACAAAGTGTGCCTGTCCCCTTTTTATTATTTTTTAAATATTTAAAAAAAAGGATTTTAAGAAAACGCTGCGAATTAATTAACATTAGTGAAAACATCACTAATGTGTCTTACTTAAGCATAAGGTTCAGCTTGCAGGCCGACTGAACTAGCCGGTCAAATTATCCGTTAAAAAGCAGGTAGGGGGGGCGATTTATTAAAGCTGTTACTGACAGCCAGAAAAGCGGAGATTATCTGCGGCCCACGAAAATTTGTTGGGGGTGGTTGTAAGTGTCCGTAAAAACTTTTGAGCGAGGGGTCTTTTTACCCCACTATAAGGAGTTCTCCGAGGGTGAACCGATCAGCACTATTGCACTGCCGCAAGAGGTAATCATCCCTCTGCAGCAGCATATCGGGGCACCCGGCCAGGCGCTGGTTTCTGTCGGGGATAAGGTTAAAGCCGGCCAAAAAATCGGAGAAAGTAGCGCTTTTGTCAGTGCCCCGGTCCACGCCAGCCTTGATGGAACTGTTACCGCGATTGAACCACGGCCTAGTTTTACCGGGGACAAGGTCGAAAGCGTTGTTATTGCCGTCGATATGGAGCAGAAAGAGCCGCAGTGGCCGGAGAGAGATCACACCGCCCTATCCAAGGATGAGATCAAGGCGGCGATCAAAGAAGCCGGTATTGTTGGTATGGGTGGGGCCGCCTTTCCCACGCATGTAAAGCTAAGCCCGCCCAGACCGATCGATACGATCATCATCAATGCCTGTGAATGCGAGCCCTTTTTAACCTGCGACCACCGGATGATGCTGGAGAGAACTTCCGACCTGGTCGAAGGGGCTAAACTGATTGCCAAGGTAGTCGACGCCCCGAATGTCATCTTCGGCGTAGAGATCAATAAGCCCGATGCCATCGAGGCCTTGCAAAACAAGATCGCCGGAGAAAATGGTCTCTCCGTGGTTTCCCTGGAGGTAAAATACCCGCAGGGTTCTGAAAAACAGCTGATCAAAGCGACTTTGAATCGCGAAGTGCCCCCTGGCAAACTGCCGCTGGAGGTAGGAGTAGTGGTCCAAAACGTGGCCACGGCCATCGCTGTTTACGAAGCCTGCCACTTGAGCAAGCCGTTGATCGAACGGGTTCTCACCCTTACCGGTGACGCCGCCGCCAACCCCGGCAACCTCAAGGTTAAGTTAGGCACTCCGATCAGCCATGTAATTAAAGAACGCGGTGGCGTTAAAGGCGCACCGCCGGATGCGAAAGACGAGCTCCAGATGCCGCCTCACCTGGTCGGCAAGGTCATTATGGGCGGTCCGATGACCGGTTGGGCCCAGTCGCATCTGAACGTTCCGGTGATTAAGGGAACCAGCGGGATTCTACTTTTTAGCCCGGCCATGGTCGTAGAAAGTGAGCACACCGACTGTGTCCGCTGTGCCAAGTGTGTCGATCACTGCCCTATGTTCCTCTACCCAAACTATATCGGCCTCTACGCCGAAATGGGAAACTTCGATGAAGCTGCTGAATGGGGCGCGATGGACTGCTTTGAGTGCGGTATCTGCGTCTATGTCTGTCCGGCCAACCGGCCTATCGTCCAGTTTGTCCGGCAAACTAAAAAAGAGATAGCCGCGGCAAAGGCGGCCAAGTAGCCGCCTGCAGGGAAAGCCCGCTTAATTTTACTGTTTGCTTAAGGAGGGAAAGGTAAAAGATGCCTGGACAAGATATACAATTGGCGATCAGCTCATCACCGCACCTCCGCTCACAAGAAACCGTGCCCTCAGCGATGAAAGATGTTCTGATCGCGCTTCTTCCCGTGACTCTCGTTTCTATTTATATGTACAGGTTTTATGCCGTCTTTTTGATTGCTGTCTGCATGATTTCGGCAGTCCTTTTCGAACTGCTCTTTCGCAAGGTCATGAAAAAGCAGGCCACACTTTACGATTGCAGCGCCCTGGTTACCGGCCTCTTGTTGGCCTTATGCCTGAGGCCGGGGACTTCGTGGTGGACTGCGGTTCTAGCTGCATTTTTCGCTGTGGGTATCGCCAAGGAGCTGATGGGAGGGCTCGGCTGGAACCGTTTCAACCCTGCTCTCTTCGGACTGGTGGCGGTTACCCTTCTCGCCCCTCTCTACGTGGGGGCCAATCCATCATTTGCGCCGTTACGTCAGTACTTCGGTCCCCTCGATGTGATCACGCAGGCAACTCCATTAGCTTTAATAAAACAGGGAGCTTTCGAGCAGTTAAGCCTCTCCCAAATGCTGATCGCTTCTCCGGGCGGCGCTCTCGGCGAGACTTCAGCTTTGGCCCTGATTATCGGCGGAGCCTACCTGCTCTATAAGAAGCAGATCCGCTGGCACATTCCCGTTTCGATGATCGGCACAATTCTGGTGATCGCCACTTTCTGGGGCAATCCCCTGGCCAATATCGCTGCCGGAATACCGCTCTACCATATTTTTGCCGGCGGCGTGCTGCTGGGAGCTTTCTTCATGGCCACTGACTGGGTAACCAGCCCGGTCACGACAAAGGGCCAGGTCATCTTCGGCATCGCGATTGGGGTCCTGGTAATGCTTTTCCGGAAGGCCCTTGGCCCCACAGAAGGGGTGGCCTTCTCTATCCTGATCATGAACGCTTTTGTGCCGATGATTGATCGTCTCACCAGGAGACCCAAATTTGGCGAGCTTCCAGTTAAAAAAGAAGCCGTTGTGCCAACCAAGCCTTCGGTTTCAAAGAGCACTTAAAGCACTTAAAATATAAGGCTTACCTCTGCAATATCACAAGGAGGGTGGGATAAGCAATGCAGAAGACTATGCTCATTGATACATCCAAGTGCACCGGCTGCCGGGCTTGCCAGGCTGCCTGCAAGCAGTGGAACCAACTGCCGGCGGAGCAGACTGCATTTAATGGAACTTATGAAAATCCGGCCAATTTCTCCCCTGTCACCTGGACCAAGATCGTCTTTAATTACAAAGATAAGGATGCTAACGGCAGGGTGCACTGGCTTTTTTCCAAGCAAGGCTGCATGCACTGCACTGAAGCAGCCTGCATCAAGGTATGCCCGGCTAACGCAATCTACCGGACCGACTTCGGAACAGTGAGGATCGATCCAGATCGCTGCATCGGCTGTAACTACTGCGCCGCCAACTGCACCTACCAGGTAATCGGCTTTGACCGGGCTGCCAACGTGGCCCGTAAATGCACTTTTTGCTATGACCGCATCACCAACGGCGAGATACCGGCTTGCGCAAAAACCTGCCCCACCGGGGCGATCACCTACGGCGAGCGGTCCGAGTTAATTCCCCTGGCCCAGCAAAGGGTCCAGCAGCTGCAACAGGCCGGCAACAGTGAGGCCAATCTATACGGCCTGGAAGAGCTGAACGGGCTGGCCATGATGTACGTACTGGAGAGCAACCCCGAATCTTACGGGCTAATTGAAAACCCGCGGATCAAGCTCTCCACCCATATTTGGGATATTATTTTCAAACCGGTACGGATTCTCGTGGTTGCCGCCGCCTTCTTTGCCCTCTGGGTAAACCGCGGCGAATCGAAAAAGGAAAGCGATTAATCGTTAAGATATAAACGGGGGCACGGCATGGCCGTGCCCCCTTATCTTTCACCTGTCTCTTTCAAGATAGTAGATGATTTCGCCAAAAACTTGCTGGACAGTTCCTTCCTTAAGATCGTCGGCAAAGACAGCCACCGCAGCCCGGGTTCCTTCAAGAGGATAGAAACCGGCGATCCAGTAATTAAGCAGCTCTCGCCCCTGGCGGCGGCTTTCGGCGGTGCCGGTCTTCGCTCCCGCTTGGGCGGAGGTAATATTGGCTGCCTGGGCGGTCCCCCGGGCAACCACCTCGTGCAACAGGTATTTCATTTTATTTGCTGTAGCCCGGCTGAGAACCTGCTCTCCCGGCTGCTGCCAGAAGCGTGCCGTCTCATGCCCCTGCCCGTCGGTCAGCGCCAGAACCAGGCGGGGCGGCACCCGCCGCCCCCCGTTGGCCAGTACCGCCATCATCGCGGCCGCCTGGAGCGGGGAGACCATGACCTCGCCCTGCCCGAGGGCAGAGTTGGCCTGGGCCCGGGGAGAGACCAGTTTTTCCGGAGAAGGAAAATTACCGGCCTGTTCACCAAGCGGCAGCCCACCGCTCTCTCCCAGGCCAAAGCGTTGAGCATAGGCGGCCAGCTTTTCGGGGCCTAGTTCAAGGGCCAGCTTAATAAAAACGCTGTTACAGGAACAAGCAAAGGCTTCGGCAAGAGTGATCTCTTCACTGTGGTGCAGGTTAGAGCAAGGAAAATAGAGGCCATCCACCGTAATCCCGCCGGGGCAATAAAAGGTTTGAAAAAGCCCGACCAGCCCCTCTTCAAGAGCCGCCGCGGCGACAACTGTTTTGAAAACTGAGCCCGGTTGGTAAGCACAGAGGGCATGGTTGAGCAGGGCTTCGTCGCCTTTATTTAGATGAGAGGTTAGGGCGGATGGATGGAACCCGGGGCGGCTGGCCATGGCCAAAACATCACCGGTAGCGGGATCGAGCACCACCACCGCCCCGCTGCGAATACGCCGGTCCATGATCTGTTCAACTTCGCGCTGCAGCTCCAGATCCAATGTAAGAAGCACATTTTTAGAGGAAGAAGGCGCCTCTTTTTCGCGGTAGCCCAGCCCGGGAACCAGCCGCATCCGCCCGTCAACTACCGCTCCGATAACTTTCTGCTGCCCCAAAGAGAGGGTCCGGTCAAAGGCGAGCTCAATACCGCTGACCCCTTTCCCTTCACTCTCGTTGATATAACCAACCACGTGAGCAGCGAGGGCCTCCGGCCCGTAGCGCTCCTTCCGGATAGCAGCAATTAAGCCCGGGTAACCGGTGATCTGCGCGGCCTGTAATTCGTTAAGCTCTGTCTCAATCCAGAATGGCCGTGCACCGTGAGGGGGCATGGCGATCTTTTCAATTCCCTTCAGGGAGGGAAAAGCGCGGATGATCTCTTCTTCCCGGCCGCGATAATGCGATGGAAAGGCCAGCAAAGCCAGGCGCCGCCTTCCGTCAAGCAGGGATAAACCGTGGCGATCCTGGATATCGCCGCGTCCGTCATGTACACTAATAGCCTGAAAGCGCTGTTGCACCGCCTGCCGGGAGAGGATTTCGCTTCGCCATACCTGCAGGTAGAACAGCCTCCCTCCCAGAAGAGCAAAAAAGCAACTTAAGAGCACCAACAGCCAAAGCACCCTTCGCCGACAAACGCGCAGGCTCACAATAAAAACCCCCCGGTTAAATTTTCCACCGGGGCTATCTTTTATACCTATTTTTTGTCTAGGGGAGGATCATGTTTTCCCAGATAGCCTCCACCTTTCCGCCCAGGTAATTAACACGTACTGATTGATCGTCATAAGATTCAACAAGATGCGATGCAATGGGGAAGTCGGCGAAATAACCGAAGGTTAAATCGACGGGTACCCATCCGAGGCCATCAACATAGAATTCAGCCCAGCTGTGGCGGCAGCCTTTCAGCGAACCCGGCGCCAGGAGCGCGCGCTGGGGCCTGGTAAAGCCGTTTACCAGCCTGGCGGTAACCCCTAATTCGCGGCAACGCCCGACAAACCCGGTCGCCAATGCACGGCAGTTACCGCTTCGGGCATACTGCCGGTAGGCCTGCCGTGCTTTTTCCACGGTATCGTTGGACGAACTGAGCGAAACAGGACGGATAGTAACCAGGTAATCTACGGCAACCTTCTTCGTTTCACCGGGTGCAAGATCGCCGATGAAAAAAGAGGCTACCCGGCCTTCGCGCGAATCGATCGCGTAATTGGTCCCCTGCAGGGTATTGCTTTGATAGGGCGAGCTGTTTTCGAGTAAAGGCAGGTCGACCCAAAGGTATTCTGCCGCCTCATTGCCAGAATTGGTCAGCTTTACTTCTGTCCGAAAAGAGACCCGGTGCGGCGCTCCCCAACGGTAGGCTACTGGCTTAGGGGGCGGCGATTTGATAGCCGGCTGCTTCTCTGCTTTTTCGGTCACCGGTTGGGCGGATCTTTCTTCTACCCCGCTCACTTCTGCCCCGCTTACTTCCGGAGCCGCTGCAAACGGAGAGCTTTCCTTCTTTTCTTTTGCCGCAGCCTGGGAAGCCGGTAAAGAAGTGCTTTGGTTCTGCTCTTCAGGAAGACCCTGTTCCTGCTCAGGCAAAGATGTAGCGGTAAGCTGCTGGTTTACCGGTGGGAGCGAAGGCTGGACCCATGTTGTTGATGGCAAGAGCAGCACCAGGGCCAGGATAAAAACAACCTGAGGTAACGGCCTTCCAACCATTAGAAAGTCCCTCCTTTTTAGAGGGACCAACAAGGGTTAAAGATAAAATACCTGTTTCGGATGCCTGGCGGTCATAGTTCTTAACGGACGTTAGACCCATGGCTTTGCGTCCCTGCCTTTCGGCAGGTTTGCCCTTGTCGGTCAGGTACAACTCTCCTCTTCTTAGATTATTCGCCGTCGCTACTAAAACTCCTGCTTCTGATAAATGAAGGTGTACCGCCGGAGTAGCAGCTGCCTTTCCCTGATGGCTGGGACATTCCTGAGCACTCCTTGAAAATCGTCTATCATAAATTTAGCACATCCCAGTTACAGCTCAGTTCTATCACTGCCTTTTTTAACTAACAAAGGGTAACTATCCCATTAACTTAACAAAACCCTTTCTTCTTGGTAGTCGAAAAGCTGTTTTCTTGCTCAATTTAAAGCTAACCGGGGCGGCCCGGCGATAAATTCTGGCACTTTTTATGTAAAACAAATTCTTGGTTACCAACGATCTTCCAAAATTGTTCTTCAATTCGTAAAAGAACTTTCTTTGCAGCAAGCGCATCGAGCCCCGGCAGGAGCAGTAAAAATTGGGCCTCATGGGAACGGCAGATAACGTCTCCTTTGCGCAGGTTGTCACGAAGGACCCGGGAAAGAGTCTCTATGGACTCCTGGAGCTTCTCCCGGGGCGGCCGGTGATAATCGGGGTTGGTCAGCGCGAGCAAGCATAGGCAGACGCTCTGCCCGCTCCTCTCCTGGCGCTTTTTTCCAGTTGATAAAAGTAATGGAAGAGGTCGTGGTCGCATAAAAATGCACCCTCCACACTATCGCGGGCTTTTAACCGCTCCTGGATCAAGGATAAATTTAAGTTAATGCTATCGTCCTCTTTAAACTGGATCCGGCCGTAGAGCTGACGCATCGCCGCAGAGGGCTTCACCCCCATTTCCCGGTAGAAAACTGCGGTGACCTCTTCATAATGCCGGCGAGCCTGCCTGTTTTTACCTTCTTCGATCAGTGCTTCAAGGTAATAGCGATGCAGTTGTTCTTCAAAATACTCGATAGCCAAGGCATTCCGGCAAAGCAAAGTTATCTCGGCAAAAGAGCCGTCCGCCCGCAAAAGCCCGGCCAGGCGGACTACATTTTTTACGTAGAGGTGGTGATAGTAGCTGCGGGTAGGAACAACCCATTCCTGGTAGGAACATTCAGGAAGATAAGTCCCCACATAGAGGGCCACCGCCTTCTGCAGAGTTCTAATCGCCGCGGCAGGATCCGTTTCACAAAGAAGCTCCGCGTCGGCCGTGCATCGCTCAAATTCAGCAACATCCAGCCAGTAATCCACATTTGCCGCCCACCGGTAACAGCCGTGCGCAAAGACAACATTTTCAGCCAGCTCCGGGGCGTCAAGTTCATCGATAAAAAGACGGCGCAACCGGTGGATCAAAGAACGCACCGCCTGGTTGGGATCTTTATATTCCTGGGCGGGCCATAATGCGGTCAGGATCTCTTCCGGAGTGAGCGCCTTTTCACGATGGGTAAGCAGGTATTTAAATAGCAACCACACCTTTACGGCGCGAACGGAGCCTTCGGAAAGCACCTTCTCGCCCCGCCGGACTAAAAACCTGCCGAGGGTGAATATCTTAACAGTCCCCAACTCTTTTTCAGTATGGTTATTTTTATATTTACTCATAGAGAGACATTAAACATAAAGCACAATTTATCCTGCACGTTGAAAGCCTACCCTAGGTCAAAAGCAATTACCTCGTGCTACTACAGTAGCTTTTGACCGGTGCAATCACGGGGTTTTATTTTGCCGTTTCTCACCGCTCCGCTCAGGTATGCTTAGGACTCCAGGCGATTAGCGGCTTTTTCAGCCTCTCTTTTTCTTTTAGTTTTCCTGGCTAGCTCTTTATAGCGTTCATGCTCCGAATTTGTCCGGCTGAAGTAGTGCTCGCCGGTGCCATCTTCTTTAGAAACAAAGAATAAATAGTCGGTATTTTCAGGATAGAGCGCTGCCAGAATGGAGGCCTCGCCTGGAGCGCCAATCGGTCCCGGCGGCAGGCCCGGATTCTGGTAAGTGTTGTAAGACGAAGGCAGCTTCGTATCGGCATTGGAAAGAACTTCTTTAACTTCGCCTAAAATATACTGAACGGTGGCACATGATTCTAAGGGGTAATTACGCTCCAGGCGGTTATAAAAGACCCCGGCAATCAGCTTGCGTTCATGCTCAACCCGTGCTTCACCTTCGATAATCGAGGCCAGGGTCAGCGCTTCATGCTGGGTTAGCTGCAGCTCTTCGCAACGCTGCCTAAGGGTTTCATTGAAAATGGCAGCAAAGCGTCGCAGCATCAGGCAGATAATCTCTTTTTCGGAAGAGCCGGCGGCGATCTCGTAAGTGTCCGGGAAAAGGTAACCCTCAAGAACATATTTCACCTGGGAATTTGCCGCAGATTCCTGTAAGAAGGGAAACTGCTCTAAAATTTGTGGCGAAGGTTGTGCCGCCTCTTTCAGAAAAGCTTCCCGGTCGACCAGCGAAGCTGCGGCAAGGCGATCCGCAATCTGCTCGATGGTATAACCTTCAGGAATGGTAAACCAATAAGTTTCCGGGTCGGCATCCCCTCCGGCAATCTTGGCAGCAATTTCGGGAAGGCTCATCGAAGGTTTCAGTTTGTAGGAGCCGGCAACAAGGTTCCGTTCAAGCTGATGCTGGCGGGCATAGATCCGGAAAATAAAGGCGCTGCGGATAAGGCCCTTCTCGGTTAAAATTAAAGAGATCTGACCGGCAGTCGCCTCCGGCTCTATCTCCACGCGGATGATCTCCTCACCGGCAGCTGCATCGACCGGGCGAAGCAAGTAGCCGATGCCAGCGGCTGTCCCGGCCGCACAAATAATCAAGACAGCCAGCGCTGCTCCTGCAATTACCAGGTTTCGTCTTGCCGCCACGGCAGCATCCCCCGTTTCATCTCTAGTGTAGCCACTCCGGACAGCGGTTAAAAGTAGTCGTCTAACCCTTCTTCGTCCATTGTCTCCAGGTAGCTTTCCCAGGCTAAGGCAACCCGCTCCCATTCTTCTTCATTATCAACTTCAATCAAGATCTCTTCGCCGCTCTGCTCATCCATTTCCACGCGAAAGATATAGGCGTCTTCTTCAAAATCAACTTCTACCTCGTCCCCGTCATCTCCACTATCAAAAACCGGCAGCAAGATGGCATAGCGCTTTTCGTCAACCTCAAAGGCATCGATGACCAAAAAATCATGCTCGTTTCCATGATCGTCAGTGAGGGTCACCAGGCTGTCTCTGCTTACAATATTATCTTCCATCAGCGGACACACGCTCCTTTTCGATGTTAATGGCGGCTCATTGCTGCCGGGACTAACCTGAACTTCTATTGAGAAATGATTCCAATATCAAAACGGCAGCAAGCATATCCCGGATCTCTTTACGGGCTCTCCGCTTCACATTAGCTGCAATCAGGGTCCTCTCAGCCGCCCTGGTGGTTAAACGCTCATCTACAAATTCCACCGGAAGCCCGGTGCGCTCCCTGAGCGCGGTAGCAAATCTGTTCACTTTCTCCGCCGCCTCTCCCTGGCTACCGCTTAGATGAAGCGGCAGTCCGATGACGATTTGGGAAACGTCATATTCACGGCAGAGATCGGCTAAACGATCCAGGGCCTCGACCATGGTTTCATAGACAATTACCGTCAGCCCCTGGGCCGTAATGCTAAGAGGGTCGGAAAGAGCCACCCCAATTCGTTTTTGTCCAATATCTAAACCGAGAATGCGCAAGGTTTGGCTCCTTGATCTTTTACTTTTCTTCTTCAGTCTGCTCCAGATAGCTGCGGACCAGCTCTTCAAGCAACTCGTCGCGCTCGACCTGCCTGATCAGGCTGCGCGCGTTCAAGTGGTTGGTGATATAGGCGGGATCACCCGATAGAAGATAGCCTACCAGTTGATTCAAAGGATTATATCCTTTCTCTTTCAAGGCCCCGTAAACAGCCAGCAGGATCTTTTGCGCCTTGTTTTCACCTTCGTCGGCATCAACCCGGAAAAGAACTGTCTTATCCTGCTGTTGATCCATCTTTTTCTCCCCCTGCTTTTTTCTAGAGAACTTCAATCCCGGCAACCGGCGGCCAGCTGCCTGCGAACCAGCTCTTTAACCGACTGCAGCGCCTCTGGCAGAGCAGCCGGATCCTTGCCGCCGGCCTGAGCCATCTCGGGCCGGCCTCCCCCCCCTCCGCCAACACGACCGGCTACGTCCTTGATGATATTATTTGCCTGCAGGCCGCGCTTAACCAGATCCGCAGTAACCGTGGCCACGAGAAGGACCTTCCCTTCGTGAACCGCTCCCAAAACCACAGCTACCGATGGCAGGCTGTTTTTAACCTGGTCGGTTATCTGGCGCAGTTCATCAAAATTTTCAGCGGCGACAGATGCACTGAGCAGGTTGACCCCTTCGACCGATTCGACCCTGGATAAAAGCTCCTTGACTGTATAACGATGAAGCCGCTCTTTTAACTCCCGAATGGAGCGGTCCAGGTTGCGGTTCTCTTCCAACAGCTCCTCAATTTTGTCCATGAGCTGCTCCGGTGAAGCCTTCACCAGAAGGGCTAGCTCTTCAAGCAGAGCCCTCTCGGCGGCGGCATGGCGATATGCTTCCATACCCGTAAGTGCCTCGATGCGGCGCATTCCCGAACCGATCCCCTCTTCTGAGATTATCCGAAAGAAACCGATCTCCCCGGTCGCCGCCACATGTGTGCCTGCGCAGAGCTCTTTGCTGTAGCTCCCTGCACTGATGACCCTAACCGCATCCCGCTCGTATTTTTCAGCAAAAAGGGCTACCGCCCCGCGGCGCTGCGCCTCGGAGAGGGTCATCTTCTCCGCTATCACCGGTAAATTCTCCAGGATCTTTCGGTTGACATGCTCTTCGAGACGGCGCCTCTGCTCCGGAGAAAGGGCGCTAAAGTGAGTAAAATCAAAACGCAGCCGGTCGGAGGTAACCAGAGAACCGGCCTGGCTGGCATGCTCGCCCAGGAGCTCTTTCAGGGCCCGGTGCAGCAGATGGGTCGCCGTATGGCTGCGGCAGATTCCGCGGCGGCAAGAGCTATCGACCCGGGCGGTGACCACCGTATCCCGGGCCAGGGAGCCGCTTTCTACCAGCCCCTCATGAACAATCTGCCCTGCCGGGGTGAAAAATGCCCGGGTGATGATAGCCCGCCCCTCTGCAGAGTCAATTACCCCGCTGTCTCCAACCTGGCCTCCGGCTTCGGCATAGAACGGGGTGCGCTCCAGAAAGATCTCCACGGGCTCTCCCTCCCCGGCTGTCTCCCGGGGCTCTCCATCAACCAGCATAAGCTTAATCACGGATTGCTCCTCTAAGTGATCGTAGCCGGTAAAGAGAGTCTCTAGCTCCTCGGCCACGGCGTAGGAGTCACTTTTCTTACCGGCTCCGGCGGCGGCACGGGCCGCCCGCGCCCGCTGCCGCTGTTCACTTAAACAGCGGTTAAAACCATCCCGGTCCACGCTCATACCCTCTTCTCTTAAGATCTCTGCAGTCAGATCGAGGGGAAAACCATAGGTATCGTAAAGCTTAAAGGCAAGATCCCCGGGAAAAAGCTTCTGCTGTTTCTCTGTAAGGTTCTGAATGTACTCTTCGAGGATCTCGAGCCCCCCGGCCAGCGTCTCCTGGAAGCGTCTCTCCTCGGTCTCAATGACCTGGATAATAAATTCGCGGCGCTCCTTTAACTCGGGGTAGACCCCCCCCATCATCTTAACCAGCAGCGGAACCGCTCCCGCCAAAAAGCTGTTTTCGAGCCCGATCTGGCGCCCGTAACGCACGGCTCTGCGGATAAGGCGGCGGAGAACATAGCCCCGCCCCTCGTTGGAGGGAAGAACCCCGTCAGCAACCATGAAGGTAACTCCCCGGGCATGCTCAGTGACGATACGCAAAGGGATTTTACGGTTACCGTCCCCGGCAACGGCCCCGGCCAGACCAGCAAAATATTCGTAGAGCGGCCGGAAAAGATCTGTTTCGTAAAATGAATCCACGCCCTGCAGCGCCGTAGCCAGCCGTTCCAACCCAGCCCCGGTATCAATATTTTTCTGCTTGAGGGGAATTAATTCACCGCCGGGCTCACGGTTAAACTGGGTAAAGACCAGGTTCCAGATCTCCAGGTAACGATCACAATCGCAACCCGGGGCGCAGCTATCCCGGCCGCAGCCCAGCCCGGGACCGAGATCGTAATATATTTCTGAGCAAGGGCCGCAGGGCCCGGTGCCGATCTCCCAGAAGTTATCTTCTTTCCCCAGGCGCACAATCCGTTCCGCGGGGATGCCGATCCGCTCCCGCCAGATCTGAAAAGCCTCATCGTCATCTTCATAGACGCTGATCCAGAGCCGCTCCGCCGACAGGCGGAAAACCTCCCGGACCAGCTCCCAGGACCAGGCAATGGCCTCTTCTTTAAAGTAATCGCCGAAAGAGAAGTTGCCGAGCATCTCGAAAAAAGTGGCATGGCGGCCGGTATGGCCAACCTGCTCAATATCCGGCGTGCGTAAGCATTTTTGGCAGGTGGCAATACGGGTATGGGGAGGCTTTCTTTCCCCGGTGAAAAATGGTTTCAAGGGGGCCATCCCCGCCCCGATAAGAAGGAGCGAAGGATCATCTTGCGGTATCAAGGAAAAACTGGGCATCACCAGGTGCCCTTTGCCGGTAAAAAAATCAAGAAAAGTGGCACGAATATCGCTGCTCTGCATTTTATCTGTAACCCCCTCGTGAGATCAAAGCAATTATATCTTTCGCCCAGGGACATGTCAATAATGGAGAAAAATGACGGGCAGTGAACTTAAGCGGCGGTAAGCGGTGCTTTTAAGGAGAGCTAAAGAGGGTTTTCAGCTGCCGCGGCAGATCAGGAGAAGATACTTTCCCAGGATGCGCAGGACCAGCGCCACCGGAACCGCCAAGAGAAGGCCGATAAAGCCGAACAGCTTACCCCCGAGCAACAGGGCGAAAATAATAACCAGCGGATGAAGCCGGGCGCTGCGCCCGAGGATCACCGGGGCGATCAGCTGACTTTCTACCTGCTGGACGATGACGATCAGTAAAGCCACCTTTAAAGAAAGCAGCGGCGTGTCAAGAAAAGCAAGTACACAGGCCGGGAGAGCTCCAATAATCGGCCCGATGTAGGGAATCAGGTTGGTAACGCCGATGACAATGGCCAGAACAAGAGGAAACTTTACTCCTAAGAAGAGCAGCCCGGCATAAGCAAATAGGGCCACGACGAAGCTAACGAGCAGGCTTCCGCGAATAAATGCGCCGAGGTCGCTGTTGATCTCCTCCGCGGCAGAGATAATCAAGCGGCGATAATCCGGAGGAAAGAGATAGAGAAGCCGTCTTTTAAAAGATTCTTCATCCCGCAAAAAATAGTAAGTTAACACCGGAACCAGCAGCAAGATAATCGCGCTGTTGAAAAGGGAAAGAAGATAATTGTAAAAGTGCTCCAGCCGAGAGACGAGGGCAACGCTGAAAGCCTCGATATTATTTTCGACGATCCCCCGGGCATTGGGAGGCAGGTTAAAGCGGCGGTAACCCTCCTCCAGGCGGTGTAAAAATCTCTGCAGGTCAGCAGCATAAGCCGGCAGTTGCCTGACCAGCTCTTCAAGGTCATCCAGAAAAAGCGGCACCACCCGGACGCAGAAGACAAAAACAACCAGGGCAAACAACAGGTAGAGCACAGCGATAGCTACCGGGCGGGAGATGCGGCGTCTCTCCATGAAATTAACCAGGGGCGCCAGAAGGTAGGCCATGATCAGTGCCGCAAAAAAAGGAGCCAGCGCTGCTAAAAAAGCCTGGCGGACCCGGATGACCCAGATTACTGTTAAAACAAGGAAAAGCCCACCAGCTAATAAGAGCAGACCTTGCTGCCAGGACGGCAACCCCCGAATTTTTTCTCTCACCGGCAATCTCTCCTATAACCCGGCCCAAAAATTGTGGCCGGGGAAAAAGAGGAGGCTGCCAACAACCTGCAGCGCTGTTCAAAAAATAAAAAACCCTCTCCCGTATTTACCCTTCCTGACTATATATATTCTGCAGCCGGGTTGAAAAAATACTGGCGGGTAATTTTTTTGCCTTATTTACCTGGTTTGGCCCTGCTTTAAGGAGACCGGGATTAAAGAGCCGTCAGCCTCAACATAAAACATGCTCAGAGACTGCGATGGGTTGGTGTTAAATTCCATCAGGCACTGCCAGCAATAGTACTGATTCTGGCCAACCTTACCGGTATCCGCGGAGCGACACAGCGGGCACCGCATCATGGACACTTCCACTTCAGTTTGAAATCATATGATTAGTTAGTATTATACCCGGATCTGCCCGAATCATACTGCCGCGGTGATCAAGCCCCCGCCGAGAACCAGATCCTCCCGGTAAAATACCACCGCCTGCCCCGGGGCTACCGCCGGCTGGGGAGTATCAAAAGTAAGGCACGCTTGCTCTTGCGGCAGCGGGGCCAGCCGGGCCGGAACTTCGGGAGCCCGGTAGCGTATCTTTACCGTAACTTTCTCTTCCTGCTCCAGTTCAGAAAGAGCAACCAGGTTTATCTCGTCCAGCTCCGCGGTGCTGCGATACAGCTCGCGCTGCTCGCCGACCACAATAGTGTTGTCACGGGCGCGAATTTCAAGGATATAGAGAGGATGCGGCGCACTTAATCCCAGGCCGCGCCGCTGCCCCACGGTATAGAAGGGCACTCCATCGTGCCGGCCCAGAACCCGGCCATTGCGGTCAATAATCGGCCCCGGTTCCGCTTTGATTCCACGGCGCTTTAAAAAAGCCCGGTAGTCGTTGCCGGGGATAAAACAGATCTCCTGGCTCTCTTTTTGGCCGGCTACGGCTGGCCCTAGCTCTTGCGCCCTGGCACGCACCTGTTTTTTGGTCAGCCTGCCCAGCGGAAAGAGGCAGCGCGCCAGCTGCGCCTGCGTTAAGTTATAGAGCATGTAGGACTGGTCTTTAGCCTGGTCAAGCCCCTTTTTCAGCAGGTAACGGCCGCGATCGGCGCAATATTCTACCCGGGCATAGTGGCCGGTAGCGATGTAAGGGCATTGTAACTTGATTGCTTTTTGGAGCAGGGCCGCAAACTTGACCTTGCGGTTGCAGATGACGCAGGGGTTGGGAGTGCGTCCGCGGCCGTACTCGCCGGTGAAATAGTCAACCACAGCCGCCTCAAAGGGCTTTTGCAGGTCGACCACTTCATGAGCAATTCCCAGCAATTCAGAGATGCGGCGGGCCTGTTCAACCACATCGAAGAAAGTGCCGGATGCCGGTGAAGCAGCAGCCATTTCCGGCGGCGGCTCCACCCAGAAGCGAAAGGTAACCCCGGTTACCTCATAGCCCGCCTCGAGTAAGAGGGCGGCGGCAACGGTGCTGTCAATCCCCCCGCTTAAAGCAACGAGAACTCTCTCCTGGCAGATCAATAACACCCCCGGCAAGTTGATCTTGAGATCATGGCGACATCTCTAGCGGCTCCCACCGGCCGCTCCCCCGGGAGAGTTCATTAAAGCGTTCTTTCATTGTTCCGACCACGGGGTAAGGTAACGCGACAATCACGGAGGCCTCCGCGGTATAAGCGGTGTCGATGATCTCGCCTCCTACTGATTCAAGCTGCCGCAGCAAGGCCCCGATCTCTTCGTAAGAAACGGTCAGGCGGCAGTAATAGAGCTGCTCCCGCTCCACCAGGGAGCTCTCCTCAATACAGAGCCGTGCGCACTGGCGGTAAGCCCGGGTCAGCCCCCCGATGCCCAGCTTGATCCCGCCGAAGTAACGGGTCCCCACCACCGCCAGGTCGGAGAGTTCCCGGCCCTGCAGCAGCTGTAACATCGGCAGGCCCGCCGTTCCGGCCGGCTCCCGGTCATCGAAGGTCCGCTCCACCAGGGAGCTTCCCGCTCCGATCCGATAAGCATAGGGATGATGCGTCGCATCGGGAAACTCCTTCCGAACCCGGTCGATAAATCGCCGCGCCGCAGCCTCGTCGGTAACCGGAGCAGCGGTAGCAATAAAGCGAGAGTTCTTGACTACAAAACGAGCGCGAACCTGCTCTCGAAGTGTCCGGTAGCGGTATTTGCTCACTGCGGCTTATTCTTCCCCTTCTTCATTTTTTCTTCTCTTCTCTTTTCGAATCCGGCGGTGTCCTTTTCATCAACATGCTGTCGGCCGCACTCTTCTCCATCAGCTCCACTTTCTTTTTGCGGCGAGACCGTCTTTTTCAGGCGTTCTTGGATCTGCCGTTCATAACCTTCTTCGCCTGGCCGGTAAAATTTTCTACCGGCCAGCCCGGGCGGCAGGTAGGACTGCTCCACGAAATGCCCCGGGTAATCATGGGGATAGAGATAGCCTTCGCCGTGGCCGAGGCGGGAGGCTCCCCGGTAGCCGGTGCTGCGGAGGTGGAGAGGGACCCGGTCTGCGGTGCTCTCCTCTACCGCTTCAAGCGCCTCCTTGATGGCCAGGTAAGAGGCGTTGCTTTTAGGAGCGGCGGCCAGGTAGGCGACGACCTGGGCCAGGGGGATCTGCCCCTCCGGAAGGCCGATTAACTGCACGGCCTGGGCGGCGGCCACCGCCAGAGGCAGGGCCTGTGGATCGGCGTTACCGATATCTTCAGCGGCGCTGATAACAAGCCGGCGGGCAATAAAAAGAGGGTCTTCGCCTCCTTTGAGCATGCGGGCCATCCAGTAAAGCGCCGCGTCGGGATCGGAACCGCGGATCGATTTGATCAACGCTGAAGCAAGATCGTAATGGTGGTCTCCCGCCCGATCGTAAGTATAGGCACGCGACTGCAGCGCTGCGGCGGCCGCATCAGCGGTAATCTTAGTTTTACCGCCGTAACGCTCCTCTGAAATAAAGAGGGCTGTCTCCAGGGCGCTGAGCGCGGCCCGGGCATCACCGTTGGCCCGGTCGGCCAGGTAACGCAGCGCCGCCGGTTCAGCCTCTACATTTAGCTTTCCCAGGCCCCTTTCGTCGTCGGCAAGGGCTCTTTCCAGCAGCTCCAGGATATCTTCCGCCTGGAGCGGCTCAAAAACAAAGAGCTGCGTCCGGGAAAGGAGGGGCCCGTTTAAATAGAAGAAAGGATTCTCCGTTGTCGCCCCGATAAAAATAACGGTGCCCTGCTCTACCGCCGCCAGCAGGGCATCCTGCTGGGCCTTGTTAAAACGATGGATCTCGTCGATAAAGAGGATCGTCCGCCGGTTGCGCAGCGACCAGCGCTCGCGGGCTGCGGCCACCACCTCGCGGATATCTTTGACCCCCACGGCTACCGCGTTAAGCTGGATGAAGGAGGCGCGGGTAGTAGAAGCGATAAGCAGGGCCAGGGTTGTTTTGCCGGTGCCGGGCGGCCCGTAAAAGATCATCGAAGGCAGCTTATCCGCGGCAATAAGGCGGCGCAGCGGTTTGCCTTCTCCCAAAAGATTTTCCTGCCCGGCAAACTCATCCAAGCTGTGCGGCCGCATGCGCTGGGGCAGCGGCCCTTCTTCCCGTATCTTTCTTTCCCATTCCAGGGTAATCAGATCGATATCTATCACTCCTTAAAAGCCGAACGGCACTAAAATACCTGGTGCTCCTTCCTTCCATCCCGCTCTTTTTAACCGGTTATGAACGATCATCTACGCATTCCTTTAAGAAGTCCGCTGGGAGCTACTATGAATATTTTAAATTTAGAGCCGGTGTTTGTCAAAATTCGGCCATATTTTGCGTGATAAAAGAGAAACCCTTTCCCGCCTGGTAGTAGCAAGGAATGGGCTTCGCTATCTTTGAGCTACTTCAACTTGGGGGCAGGTTATTGGTTAACCCCCCACATCCCCCCGACAGCACCAAAAATAAATCCTAAAAAGATCTTCACAACCAGGTTCCAGCCGATGGCCAGATCCGCAACGACAATCAGCCCCCCGCCCAGCATCAGCAGAACATAGATCACACCGATGATCCCGCCGTGAAGCCACCCCCGGGAGCCGATCCTGCGGGCCGCATAGGCCGAGCCCCACAAGATTGCCGCGATGCTAACCGCGTAGACCAGGTAGAAGGCCATTCTTTCAGGCAGCGCCGTCAGATAAAGAAGTAGGGCGATCAGCAGGATCATCCCCAGCGAAAAGAGCAGCGCCAGGAGGATCCCCTTAAGCAAGAACAGCCAGGTACTGCTCCGCGGCTGATGAAAAAGCTGATTGCCAACCGGCCTGTAATTCATATGCTCGCCCCCTGAGAAGAGCATATGAGCCGGCACCAAAGATTATTCCTCTTCTTCGTCGTCGATGACGCGTTCGATGCCCCCACGAGCAAGCTTGATATTGACATTGTCAGCAACCCGCAGGGTGACCACATCGTCCCGCAGCTCTTTAATCACGCCGTAAATCCCGCCGATGGAGACTACTCGGTCGCCTTTTTGCAGCGATGACAGCATTTCACTCCTTTTTTTCTGCTGCTGCTGCTGAGGGCGAATCAGGATAAAATAAAATATGGCGAAGATCACGACCATCCAGATTATGCCCATGTAAGGGCCCATTTTGGCCAGCAGTCCTTCCATTAACCTGCACCTCCATAACATTGATCCAGTTTTGGTTTCATCTGTTGATAATATTGCTTAAACTTATCTTCACGAATGGCTTCGCGAATCTCCAGCATCAGCGTAGACAGGTAATAGAGATTGTGATATGTAGCCAAGCGCATCCCGAGGAGCTCACCGGCATTGAACAGGTGGCGGATATAGGCCCGCGTATAGCGGCGGCAGACCGGACAGCTGCACTGTTCATCAAGCGGAGCCATATCGGCGGCGTAAACCGCGTTGCGAATTGTCAGGTAGCCCCGGCTAGTCATAACCCTGCCGTTGCGGGCAATCCGGGTCGGTAAAACACAGTCGAACAGGTCGATTCCCAGCCTGCTGCCCTCAAGAAGCGCATCCGGCGAACCAACGCCCATCAGGTAACGCGGCTTCTCCGGCGGAAGTAGCGGGACGGTGCTTCCGAGAGTTTCATACATCAGCTCTTTAGGTTCCCCCACGCTTAAGCCCCCGATCGCGTAACCAGGAAAATTAAGCGCCACCAGTTCTCCGGCAGACCTCTCTCTCAAATCCTGGTAAACACCTCCCTGGACAATCCCAAAAAGCGCCTGGTCCCGACGCAGGTGGCTCTTCAGGCAGCGCCGCGCCCAGTGGCCGGTGCGCTCCACCGCTCGTTGAACCTCTTCATACGGTGACGGGTAGGGTGGACAGTGATCCAGGACCATGGCGATATCTGAACCGAGCAGGTTCTGGATCCGGATGACCCGCTCCGGGGTGAGGTAATGCGTAGATCCGTCGATATGCGAGGTAAATGTAACCCCATCATCTTCAACCTTACGCAAGCCGCCCAGACTGAAAATCTGGAAACCGCCGCTGTCAGTGAGAATCCCGCCGGACCAATGCATCAGCTTATGCAACCCGCCAGCGCGGGCGATCACCTCCACTCCGGGACGCAGGTAGAGGTGGTAACTATTTGCCAGGATCATCGCCGTATCCAGCCCGGTTAGCTCGGCCGTGGTCATCCCTTTAACCGTCCCTTGGGTCCCTACCGGCATAAAGGCTGGGGTATCGACAAGGCCATGCCTTGTATTTAGCCTCCCTAACCGGGCTCCTGTTTGGGGACAGCTCTTAATTAATTCATAAGAAATGGACATCCTTTCCACCTTGCTATAGCTTATCTTAACCAATTCTTGCTGTCAATTATACTTTTAACCCGCCGGAGAACTGCCGCGGGTGAGCCTGCCGCAGCCCTACGACCTGTTCACTCTCTTGGAGGGATCGTGTTAGTTATCGGGGCTATCTTCTGCTCACTAAACATTGCCAGGCCGGGCCGGGCGAACGAAGAATCTCTTTTTTACATCTGCCTAAAACCCGGCGTCGCCCATATTGACGGGCAAGCGGCCTGCCAGGATAGCAAATAGGCAAGGTGGAACCCAAATGTGCGGGCGCATAAAGTTGGCCTCTACAGAAGCAACATGCAGTCGCCGAAGCTGTAAAAGCGGTATTTTTCTTGCACGGCGGCACGGTAGGCCTCCATCACCGGGGCATGGCCACCAAAGGCGCAGACCAGCATCAGCAGGGTAGAGCGCGGCAGGTGAAAGTTAGTCAGCAGGGCATCGACCGCCTTGAAGCGGTATCCGGGGTAAATGAAGAGATCGGTCCATCCCTCCTGCTCCTGCAAATAACCATCCGCGTTTGCTGCGGCTTCGAGAACACGGCAGGCGGTTGTGCCCACGGCGACAATCCGCCCCCCCTGCCTACGGGCCGCATTGATCTGCCCGGCCGCCACGGCACCAAGACGGTAATACTCGCGGTGCATCTTATGCCTGCGGATATCTTCTTCCCGGACCGGTTGAAAAGTACCCGGCCCGATATGAAGGGTAACAAAGGTATAGCGGACCCCTTTTCTGCGCAGTTCTTCAAAAACAGCGGAGGTGAAATGAAAGCCAGCGGTCGGAGCAGCCGCCGAGCCGTCTTCGGCAGCGTAAATGGTCTGGTACTGCCCCGGATCTTTCAGCTCCTGCCTGATATAAGGGGGCAGGGGGATTTGCCCGATAAAGGGTAGCACCTGCTCCAGCGGTTCCGGCCCGGTAAAGCTAACCAAGCGCTGCCCGCGCCCGGCATAATCTTTAATCTCAGCCTTCAGCCCTCGCGCAAACCGGACCACGGCGCCGGGCTTAAGCTTGCGCCCCGGGCGGACCATGGCTATCCAATCCCCCCCGGCGAGGCGGTGCAGCAGCAGCAGCTCTGCCTCCCCGCCATCGGGGAGACGCCTTCCGAGCAGGCGGGCCGGGATGACCCTGGTATTGTTCATTACCAGAAGATCCCCCGGGTTAAGATAATCGGGGAAGCCGGTGAATAAACACTGCCCGATAACTCCTTGATGCCGCCGCAACACCATCATCCGCGAACGATCTCTTTTGGCCACCGGTTCCTGGGCAATCAATTCCGGCGGTAGCTCATAGTCAAAATCACTTAGCCTTATTTTCTCCATCTGCACGCACCTAGTTGGTGAACTTCCGGCACCAAAATTCATTGACATTTTTATTTGAAAAAACGGCCGACCAGGTTAAACAAGAGGGTCAGAACAGCGCTTACCAGCAGCATGGTCGTGATCGGAAAGTAAAAGGTAAAATTTTCTTTTTGAACGATGATATCCCCTGGCAGCCGGCCCAGACCGAAGCGGTCAAAAAACAGTAACAGAAGCCCGGCGACGGCAATCAGGCCCCCGACTGCCAGCAAATTTTTTCCCAGAGAATCGGTCACCAGGCGAGCTCCTTTCACCTTCAGTATCCCCAATCGTTATCGCGGTACCGGGTAAATTGTAGCAGTTGAATAGAGATACCGGGCACCGGGGCGACATTTTTCACCAGAAGCGAAGCTGGGGATTCTCCTCGCCTTCAAGCTTTAGTAAGCGGTAAGCCTCCCTGGTCACGACCCGACCGCGAGGAGTCCTTTTTAACAGGCCCAGCTTCATCAGGTAAGGCTCGTAGACATCTTCAAGCGTTTCCGGCTCTTCGCTGATCGATGCGGCCAGGGTGTCCAGCCCCACCGGACCGCCCTCGTATTTTTCAATCATGGTCCGTAACAGGCGGCGGTCAATCTCGTCGAGGCCCAGCTCATCAAGCTGCAACATCTGCAGCGCCTCCCGGGCGGCCTCTTCTGAGACAATGTTATCCGCCTTGACCTGGGCATAGTCACGGACCCTCTTTAGCAGGCGGTTGGCGACGCGGGGAGTCCCCCGGGAGGCACCGGCGATAACCCGGGCCCCTTCCGGCTCAATGGCCACTTTTAAGATCTGCGCCGAGCGGGTGATAATCGAGATCAGCTCTTCGGGAGTGTAGAATTCGAGCCGGTCTACAATACCAAAACGATCGCGCAGCGGCGAGGTCAGCGCGCCAGCCCGCACGGTCGCTCCGATCAGGGTAAAAGGGGGCAGATCCAGCCGCAGCGAACGGGCCCCCGGGCCTTTACCGATGATAATGTCGAGGGCAAAATCTTCCATCGCCGGGTATAAGATCTCCTCTACCGTCCGGCTGAGGCGGTGGATCTCGTCAATGAAGAGCACATCACCGTAGCCGAGGTTGGTCAATATCGCCGCGAGATCGCCGGGCCGCTCGATGGCCGGGCCGGCGGTTACGCGGATATTAACCCCCATTTCCAAGGCGATGATATGCGCCAGCGTAGTCTTCCCCAGGCCCGGCGGACCGTAGAGAAGGACGTGATCAAGAGCTTCTTTCCGCTCCTGTGCCGCGGTGATATAGATACCCAGCTTCTCTTTTATCTTTTCCTGGCCGATAAATTCAGCCAATGAATGGGGACGCAGTCCAAATTCAAGTTGCTGATCATCATCCGAGCGCTGCCTGGATGAAACTATTCTCTCTTCCACCATGATCCTCCCTTACCGGCCCGTTCCCGGGCCACCGGCTACCAGGTTTAGGGCTTTCCTTAACAGCTCTTCGCCGGTAAGGTCGCCTTCGCCTAAAGCCATGGCCTTGTTCACCGCCGCGGCCGCCGCGGCGTTTGAATAGCCCAGCGCCTGGAGCGCCTCGATGATCTCCTGGTGCGGTGATTCCAACCCGGCCAGGGGCCGCTGCTCTGGCAAATAGAGGCTGGGCAACTTCTCTTTCAATTCAAAAATCAGCCGCTGGGCCATCTTCTTACCGACCCCCGGGGCCTGGCAAAGCACAGGTATATTTTCTTCTAAAACCGCGGCACAGAGTTGGGGCACCGTGAGGGTCCCCAGCAGGGCTAGGCCGAGGCGCGGGCCAAAACCGGATACGCCGGTAATCAGGTTAAAGAGGTTACGCTCTTCGGCGGTACGGAAACCGATCAGGCGAAGATCATCCTCCCGGAAAAGCAGCCTGGTGTAAAAGAGCACCTCGGTACCCACAAGCTGCTCCAACCCCTCCGGAGAGGCCGGTATTTCGAGGGATAAGCCCATCGAGCCCACTTCCAGGATCGCCTCCCCGGCAAAGACAGCGACCAGCTTTCCGCGGAGATATTCGATCACCCGGGCTTACCTCCTTCGACAGTTTCACGGTAACGGCGGTGCTGCAGATGGCAGATGGCAACCGCCAGGGCATCGGCCTCATCATCGACGGCCGGTCTTTGCGGCAATCTCAGTAACAGCTGCACCATATGCTGCACCTGCGATTTGTCAGCCCGGCCGTATCCGGCGACCGCCTGCTTCACCTGCAAGGGGGTGTATTCAAAAACAGCGAGCTCGTTTTTCGCCGCGGCAAGTATAATGGTCCCGCGGGCTTCGCCGACCTGCAGAGCGGTACGTACATTCTTGCAAAAAAAAAGTTTCTCTACGGCCATGAACTGAGGCCTATATTGAGCAATTAGCTCGCTCACACGATTATAGATCTCTGCCAGGCGCAAAGATCCCGGCATATCCTGCGTCGTGCGGATAGATCCCGAAGCGAGCTGGTAATACCTGTTCTTTTTTTCTTCTACCAGGCCGTAACCGGTAAGGGCTAGCCCCGGATCAATCCCCAGGGTAATCATGAAATCACCATCAGTCTGCTATTCCTTAACCGATATACTATTCTTTAACCGGGATACCAAATCCTTTTCAGCTTATAAATGAGAAAACACCGGAAGCATTTAACCCGGTGTTTTTTCGTAAAATACGCGGCAATCTTTCTTTAATTAAGTAGCAGTGATGAACGTTAGCTGGTGTACGCTTCTAAAATACTGTCAAGTTCATCGAGGGATTCAAAGATATCGCCTTTTTCCAGCTTCTCCCGCAGATCATCTCTCACTCTATACCCGGTTACTTTAATTAGTTTACCTCGCGGAGGTTTGCCCTGAAATACAGCAATGAGATCGTCTTCACCGTCGTTGTAGATACCCAGGTAGTAGCACTTTTCGCAGGCAGGACAGAAGTCGTCCAGGTACGTAAAGGTAAAATAGGACCCTTCGGATCCCACCCTCATATCGGCAACATACCAGCCGGCAGTATCCTTTAAATGAGACATGATGTTCTGAATGCTGGTGTCGCTCTCATGCAGCGCTACCGCCATCTCCACCAGGGCTGCCGGCGGTAAATCCAGCTCGGGGGGGATACTGTCCGGCTCGTAGACAGAGCTATGATCACAAAAACGGTAGAGATACTGGACCAGGTAAGGCTCGCGCTCCAGCGGCTCAGGAGCCGTCTCACCCTCTTGAACCGGTTGGCGATGCAGATACTCAACCAGGTTGATATCCCGGGTGTAAGAGATTAACAGAAGCAGCGGCCCCAGGCCTACGACAAGAAGCAAGATTACAAACCCTACCCGCAACAGCCGGCGGGTCCCTTTTTTCTTCTTTTTCTCCTGTTCTGCCAATAGGGCTCATCCTCTCAGGCACATAGTTAATGATAGCCCTATCCTGCCCTCGAACAGGATAATTTATACATTTAATATTCCTGCTTATTCCATTAAAGCGTCGGGAATTTCAAAATTGGCATATACGTTCTGGATATCGTCATTGTCTTCGAGAGCTTCCATCAGGTCAAGAATGCGCCTGACTTCATCCGGGTTGTCGATCTCCACCGTATTTTGCGGCAACATAGTCACTTCAGCACTCTCAAAGGCGATCTTCTCCTTCTGCAGATAGTCCTTCACCTCTTCAAAAAGTTCGGGCGAAGTAATGATGCTGTAAGTATCATCTTCCTCTTTGATATCTTCTGCACCCGCCTCCAGAGCGATCAGCATTAGATCGTCTTCACTGATCTTTAAGCCTTCTTTTTTAACAATAAAAAGACCTTTTCGTTCGAACATCCAGGCCACACAGCCCGATTCACCCAGGCTCCCGCCGTAGCGAGAGAAAAGATGCCTGACCTCGGCTACTGTGCGGTTGCGGTTGTCGGTGAGCGCCTCCAGCAGCACCGCTACTCCGCCGGGAGCATAGCCTTCGTAATTTACCTGGTCGTAGCTCTCCCCTTCCAGCCCCCCGGAACCTCTTTGAATCGCCCGTTGAATGTTATCATTGGGCATATTGTTCTCCCTGGCTTTCTGAACGGCTAAACGAAGACTAAAGTTTGTCTCAATATCATCGCCCCCCTCCTTGGCGGCGACAATAATCTCCCGGGCCAGCTTGGTAAATATCTTGCCCTTTTGCGCATCCACGCGCGCTTTACGGCGTTTGATATTCGCCCACTTCGAATGACCGGCCACTTTTGATTCCCCCTTTCTTTATCTTTTCCGGCGATTTTTCTACTGTGGATAGGATGTACTCACCAGCGTCTTGATCCCGCCGCGGGGATTGAAATTTCCGGTAACGGTCATCGAAAGCGGGTCGATCAGCGCAACCAGATCATCAAGAATTTGGTTAACCACATCTTCCTGGATAATCCCCACATGACGATAAGAATTCAGGTAGTACTTGAGCGACTTCAACTCGACACAGGTCTCACGCGGCACGTAGATAATCCGCAGCTCTCCGAAGTCGGGCAGACCTGTCCAGGGGCAGACGGAGGTAAACTCGGGAAAGATAATCTCCACCTCGGAGCGGCGTCCGGCGTAAGCAAAAGGAACCGTCTCCAGCACCTCTTTGTCCACCTGATCCGGTTTTTGCAGATTAAAACGCCTATCTTCATAATGCTTATCCTGCATCGGTAACCACACCTCCCTTATGCGCCCAGCGGACGGCCAAATAACAGAATGGAGTGTCAGCGAGCGCCAGGATTAGTTTAACCAGGTACTGACCGGCAATCATATTTACCAGTACCGCCCCCCCGACTGTCCCGGCAAAAGCGAGGGTGATAAAGATAATGCTATCCAGAAGCTGGCTGACCATGGTGGATAGGTTATTGCGCAGCCAGAGATGTTTCCCCCCTGTGACCCGGCGCCAGAACAGAAAGGCCCAAACATCATGCAGTTGAGAGACCAGGTAAGCAATCATGCTTGCGGTAACAATACGGGGGACCGTCCCCAGGACGGCTTCGTAAGCCGCCTGGTGCTCCCAAAAAGGAGCCGGCGGGAGCACCCGGCCCAGGTATAAAAAGGCGGTCATAACCAGGTTCATAAGCAGGCCTAGCCAGACAATATCATTGGCCTCTTTTTTACCCCAGACTTCGCTGACGGTATCGGTAACTACGAAAGTAACCGGATAGGCAAAAACGGCGGCGGGTAGAACAAACCGCCCCAGTTCGAATAGCTTGGCGGCGATAATATTAGAAACCAGCAAACAGGTTATGAAAAGGGCTGTTAAAAACCGTAACTTTTTCTCCAACCAGCTCACCTCTTGTTTTTTTATAAAGCAGGGTGTCTGCGACCTGCTGATTACATTATAAGTTATCCCGGGCAAAGAGGAAAGGCTCCGCTCATCTTTATGAAATAGACATTACCCAACAGCCAGCATTAAAAGTCACCCTTACCTAGGTAAGGGTGACTTTTAATGAGGGTGGTAAAAGGAAAGAGGGTAGGTTATCCTAGAAAGAAATTTTAATTGACTAGCTGTCCCTCGCTATAGAGATATACTTTTTTTATTGCTGGTCTACCAAACGTCTCCTTTAAACTAAAAAAACACCGTCTTCCAATGTGGAATCGGTGAAACGAAGATAACGCATCGATACAACCTTCTTTCCACACTGGGAGGCATAACCGTTTCCGGTTATACCCTTCCGTCCACGGCTCATGGCCTCAGCTTTAGAAACCATGGATCGAAGGCCGATCGGGCACCGTCTCATCCAGTTAAAAGATATTGCCGGCGCCGCAACCGCTGTATGAGTATTACTTTTGCATAATCATATAATAACGCGGGAACAAAATCAAGTATTTTTTAAATTTTACCTTTCTCCAGTAAGAAATCAAAAAAAGCTTGGGCCGCCCGGCTGAGAATCCTCCTGCGGCGACGGACCAGGTAGAGCTGGCGGGTCAGGTTTAGTTCAGCCAGATGATAAACACTGATCAGCCCGGCCCGGGCATAATCCTCGACGGAGTGTTTAGAGACCGGCGAAAGGCCGAGCCCGTAACGTACGCCTTGCTTTATGGCTTCCAGGCTGTCGACATGTATTATTCCGGCAAAATCAGACCATCCCAAATCCATCTTCAAAAGAGCCTCTTCAAAGAGATGACGGGTAGCCGATCCCTTTTCTCTAAGCAGGAGAGGATAGGAAAGACAGGAGACGAGCTCCACTACAGCCTGGCCTGCAGAGCCCGTTTCTATTACCTGTTGGTCCAATAAACCCGGCGAAGAGATCAGCACAAGTTCATCTTCAGCAAAAACAAAGCTCTCCACCCGCTCTTCCGTTACCTCTTCGCCGACAAAGCCCAGGTCAACGCTGTAATTTAGTAATTTTCCAAGAACTGCAGCCGAATCCATGATCGCCAGGTTCAGCGTCACCCCGGGGAAGCGCTCCCGGAAGCGGGCCAGCTGCGGGGGCAAGAGATAAATTCCCGGCACCGTGCTTGCCGCCACCCGGACCGCACCAGCCGGTTGCCGGGCGCCCGGCGCCAGCTCGGCCAGCGCCTCTTCATGAAGATTAAGCATTTTCTGGGCGTAATCCATAAACAAGATGCCCTCCCGGGTTAAAGCCAGCTCACGTGGAGGCGAGCGATCAAAAAGGAGAGCGCCAAGTTCTTCCTCCAGCGCCTTGATCCGCGCGCTGACACTAGGCTGACTGATATACATCCGCTCGGCCGCCCGGGAAAAGCTTTTCAGCGCGGCTACGTTTAAAAATATTTTTAACTGTTGAAAATCCATCATCAGCCGCCTTTTTTTGTTTCTTACATTATAACTATATTTTAGACAGGCCGTCTACCGGTCATACTGAATTTAATTCTAGAATCTTTATTTCATCATTGCTATCAGTAATAGTAATCTCAAGCACTTCTCTGATTATAAATTGCTATTTGTCAGAAAATTGGCCGGGGGATAGAATAAGAGTAAAATACCAGAATGGAGGAATTATTAATATGCGCGAAAAAATACCGATCATTGTTGCCGGGGCAGTTACCGGCCTCTGTGCTGTACTTTTGGTTTTATTCGGAAATCCATTGAACATGGGTTTCTGTATCGCCTGCTTTCTGCGAGACATTGCCGGGGGCCTTGGTTTGCACCGTGCCGCCATGGTCCAGTACCTCCGCCCGGAAATTGTCGGCCTTATTCTCGGTGCTTTTCTTACCGCGCTAACAGCTAAAGAATTTAAAGTAACCGGCGGTGCCGGCACGCCACTGTGCTTTCTCCTGGGGATGCTGATGATGGCCGGCGCGCTGGTCTTTCTCGGCTGCCCCCTGCGCATGATTCTGCGCCTGGCTGGTGGAGACTGGAACGCCCTGGTTGCTCTCCCGGGGTACGTGGCCGGAGTTTGGGCCGGTACCTTCTTCTTGAAAAAAGGTTATAGCCTTGGGCAGAGCCGGGCTCAACCTGTTCTGAACGGCTACCTGGGCTCGCTGATGGCAGTTTTTTTACTTATTCTATTGATCGCCGCGCCTGCCTTCGTCTTTTTCAGTACGGAGGGGCCGGGTTCACAACACGCTCCCCTGGTAGTGTCCCTGGGAACCGGGCTGCTCGTGGGAGTGCTCGCCCAGCGGTCCCGCCTCTGCACCATGGGCGCATTCCGCGACCTGATCCTCTTTAAAGAAGGCCACCTCTTTTTCGGTGTCGCGGCCATCTTTATCGTGGCCCTAACCGGTAACCTGATCACCGGAAAATTCATCCCCGGTTTCGCCTCTCAACCGGTCGCCCACACTGACGCTATATGGAATTTTTTGGGGATGGGCGTCGTTGGATTGGCCGCTGTCCTCGCCGGAGGTTGCCCGCTACGGCAGCTTATCCTCACCGGGGAAGGCCAGGGAGATGCCCTGTTCACTGTTCTGGGAATGATTGCCGGGGCGGCACTGATCCATAACTTCGGCCTGGCCGCAAGCCCGGACGGTGTCCCCGTGGCCGGTAAATGGGCGCTGCTCCTCTCCATAGTTATGTTAGTAATCATCGGCGCAGCAAATATCTACCGGCCCGGAACAGCTGGAAAAACAGCAGGCCCCTAAGCCTGGCAACTTATTTTTAAACCAGCCAGTAAAGATCTGCTAATCGTAAGCTAAGGGAGTTTCTAATGAACAACTACTGTTACCTGACCTTCCCGACAACCTATTTTGCTCTTCGCTCCGAGGCGGTACTGCAGGAGACACCTTTAGATTTCAAGCTGGTTCCGGTTCCTCGCAGTATCAGCTCCAGCTGCGGCACCGCCTTGCGCTGCTCCTGTGCTGACCTGGCTGTCATTAAGAGCACCCTCGAGAAATCGGGCATCGAAATAGACGCCAGTTTTGAGCTTGCGGAAAACAAACAACCTCACCCGGTTTGGCGAAGGGGGAAAATAAAATCATGAGCGAGGGAAACCTGAATCTATACTTCGATAATGCCGCGACCAGCTGGCCGAAACCGGAGCCGGTTTACGGCGCCGCGGAGATCTGCCTGCGCCGTATGGGCGGCAACCCTGGAAGAACCGGTTCTACCCGGACTATCGACGCCGAACGCCTGGTTTACCGGGCCCGCGCCTGCTTGGCCCGGCTTTTTCACGCTACCGAGCCATCCCGAATTGTCTTTGCCCTCAATGCCACGGATGCCCTTAATATGGCCATCAAGGGGATAGTCAACCCGGGAGATCATCTCCTCTATACGGCCATGGAGCACAACTCGGTGCTACGCCCCCTGGGAGGATTGAGCAGGGCCGGGTTAATCAGCACCACGATGATCCCCTGCTCGGGGGATGGAGACCCCGATCTTTCTTTCATGAAGCGATCTTTCAAACCGCGCACCCGCCTGCTGATTGTTAACCACGCTTCCAATGTCTGCGGCTGCATCGCCCCGATTGAAGAGATGATCGAAACAGCCCACCGCCACGGCGCCCATGTTCTCATAGACGCAGCCCAGAGCGCCGGGGTTCTCCCGATAGATGTCCAAAGCTTGCAGGTAGATCTGCTGGCCTTCACCGGCCATAAGGGCCTCCTGGGGCCAGCCGGGACCGGGGGGCTCTATGTACGCCCCGGTCTTGATCTGAAGCCCTGGCGGGAAGGTGGCACCGGCAGCTACTCGGAAATGGATCAACAACCTCCCTCCATGCCCGAGCGTCTTGAAGCAGGAACTTTAAACAGCCCCGGCCTGGCCGGGTTGATCGAAGGAGTTAATTTTATTGAAAAAACCGGCCTGGAACAAATCCGGAACCACGAAATGAAGATTTATACCTACCTAAGGGCTAAGCTGGCCCAGATCCCCGGGATAAAGCTCTACGGTCCCGCAGAGCCATCCCGCTGTACCGCGGTGCTCTCCTTTACCATGGAAGATATTGATTGCGGGGAGCTCGGTTATATTTTAGAAAGTTCTTACGGGATTCTCTGCCGGACCGGTTTACACTGCGCCCCTTTGGCCCATCAGGCCCTGGGAACTTTTCCCCAGGGAACAGTTCGTTTGAGCCCCGGTTTTTTTACTCGAAAAGAAGATGTCGATTACCTCTGCGCAGCCCTGGAGGAGATTACTGCGCTGAGATCTTGTTAAATTACGTTAATTGATGAAGGAGGCAAATCAAGATGAGAGAAGTTGACAACCGCGGGTTGAACTGCCCGGAGCCGGTTCTCCGGACAAAAAAAGCTCTCTCTAAAAACCCGCAAGGGCTAATCTCTATTGTCGATCATGTAGCCGCCAGGGAAAACGTGATCCGGATGGCCCAAAAAGAGGGCTTTAGTACGCGTTGGGAAGAGAAAAAAGGCGCTTATTATGTCTATATCACTGCGGGGGAAGAGTTTCCGGCAGAAGAGCCAGCCCCGGTGCCATCTTCAACCTGCTGCGAAGATGTGGCGGATGAACAGGTTATCCTGATCGGGACAGACCAGTTTGGAGAGGGCAGCGAGGAGCTGGGCCGGCTGCTCATGCGAAACTACCTGCACACCTTAACCTCTCGCCTGGATTTTCCCCAAAAAATTATCTTCATCAACAGCGGGGTTAAACTTTGCGTGGAAGGTTCACCGGTAATCGAAGAGCTGGAGGCTCTTCAGAACAAAGGCACGGAGATATTTGTTTGCGGCACCTGCCTTGATTATTACCGGCTTGAAGAGAAGCTGGCGGCGGGAAATGTCTCCAATATGTATGAGATCACCGACCTGTTGGCTGAAGCAGAGCGGGTGCTCTCGTTATAGCGTTGTTTACGTGGGCGCAGCCTGGGCTGCGCCCACGTGCCGATGCTATAATTTACAATTATTGAAAATTGAACAGCGGATCCAGTTTGCCCGTGGTCAATAAATAAAACGCCAGAAACATGTTCAAAGCGGTCAGGGCTAAACCGAGCCCGTTTAAGAAAACCCCAGCCCTGGCCAGATCCCGACGGGTAGAAGATAAGCCGGTAATCCCCATGGTCAGCCCGGCAATACCCAGGGGTAGACCCAGTAACGGGAAGATCCATCCCGCCAGCATAATAATGCCGCAGATAATCGAGTTGTACGCCGATCTGTGCAAGCTCGGGGCAGAGCCGGGACTGTTCGGAACACCGTTCACGAAACCACCTCGTTCGTGGTAATTCTATCATAACTCCCTCTAACGAACAACGGGCCACGAGAACCTTTCTTACCAGCACCTAGATCCTGCTCCCCTTCGGCCTGTTCAGCAAACCCGGCCGGTCTGTCTAGGGCATAATTGGATTTGATACCCAACTTATAAATAATTTAAGTCCAGGCAGGACTATCACGGATCATGTAGAACAACAATACTGATAAATAAGATTACTGTAAGATTAGACTATTTTTTTCAGCTATTGGTAGCACGTAAAGCACCTATGGTGTTACCTGATTATTAATACTAATACTTTCCTTTACTTTACTTACAAGGCTCACCCCTTAATTGATGCTCTGGTGAGCAACATTAAACCAAAGCGAAGGAGTGAGCCCAGGAATTGACGGAGGTAGCGACGATTGTGGACATTATGCTATTCCGGTCGCACTATGCGCCGTTATCCAGCTGCGATCCGTACTCATATCTTTTTTGCTACCAAAAGGAATTTAACTTCAACTGCACGAACTAAATCCATGAGGGACCACTGCCTCCCTCCAGGGGTATTCATTCCTTGCAGAATGTGAGGTTCCGCTACTACTTCTAGGAAGTAATTTCCTCCTACAAACCTACAGTAATTTTACGCTAACTTTACCCCGATCACCTACTGAAACTTTACACTACCCGAGAACAGAGCAGGAATTTATAACTTTCAGGCGAAAAATACACTATTGCCTATTAGTCGGACGAAGGGTCAAAAATCATGCCAAAAAACAAACTTATCTACCTGCTCATGGTTCTGGTTGCTTTTATTTGGGGGGGCACCTTCAATGCGGCAGGCTTTGCCCTGACCGAATTCCATCCGTTGACAATCGCCCTGCTCCGCTTCGCCATTGCTACCATTATTTTGTTGCTCATCGGCCACCGCGAGATATTCAGCACACCGGTTAATAAAAGCGACTGGCTCAATTTCTTTCTTCTCGGCTTCACCGGAATTTTCGCCTACAATGTTTTTTTCTTGTACGCCATGAAATATACCTCGGCGGTAAACGGCTCATTAATTACAGCCGTCAACCCCATCGTTACCGCCATTCTGGCAACCCTGTTGTTGAAAGAGAAGTTTACGACACGTCTCGCCGGAGGTGCCCTGCTCTCTTTTATCGGGGTCGTCCTGGTAACCAGCGCCGGTTCCTGGCAGACAATCCGTTCATTTAAATTTAACTTTGGCGATATCCTGATCCTCTGTTCCGTGATCAGCTGGTCGCTTTATGCCATTGTCGGCAAGACTGTCAGCACCAGTTTTTCACCGTTAATTACCACCTTTTACGGCTTTCTTACCGGCACCTTGATCCTGCTCCCCTTCGGCCTGTTCAGCAAACCCGGGCCGGCTGCAATTCCCAGCGCCGGCTGGCCGGCAATCGCCGCCGTCCTTTACCTGGCGCTAATCGGATCGGTTTTAGCTTTTTTCTGGTGGAACAAAGGCGTAGCCACCCTCGGGGCCAGCCGCTCCTCAATTTTCATTAACTTGATCCCGGTAGCCACGATCATTATCTCGCTCTTTTTTAACGAACCGATCACCCCGGTTCAGATAGCAGGCTGCGTCCTGGTCATCGGCGCGGTCGTGCTGGCCACCGGCCGCGAACCTGAAGCAGCTCTCCAAAGGAACGAGGGAGCAGGCTCTTTCTCCCATCTCCCCCGCCAGGAATAATCAATTGAGAAGCTGGCAAGAGTTAAGCAAAAGAGAACACGCCTGGCCGATTAAAGCAAGTCCCAAGGATTACGATTGCCCCGAATCTTTTATTACCGCCGACGGCAAACCAGGTCCATTTTGCATTGTTCATTTCGCGCCTGATGGCACCGATGGCCGCAAAACGCGTATTTTTAATCTTTATGATCATATTTCCGCCAACCTCGCTCACGACAATGACAGATTCGCCGACCACAAATCCAAGCTCACCGTGGCGCCGCCGTAAATCGCCATATCCGTTAATCTTCTTGATATTGTTTTTTTCACCATTGCGGGCAATTGTTAAAGGTATCATGATCACCTCTCGCCTGTTTTTTCTTTAAGTTAGTTCTAACTAACCCGATACAAGATTAGCACCACCTAACCGTTTTGTCAATACCATGTTCATTTTTAACATCTCTTTAAAAATTGAACTTAAAGGTCGGCTATGCTAAACTATAGTTAGCCTTGAATAACTTGAACGAGGGATCGCAAAAATGAAAATAAGGGAATCGGCGGAAAATTATTTGAGACCATTTTGATTCTAAGCCAGCGTAAAGGTTCCGTCCGCTCGATCGATATCGTAGACGAGCTTGAATTTAGCAAGCCCAGCGTCAGCGTAGCCATGAAAAAACTGCGCAAATCCGGACATATTCAGATGGATGCTGACGGTTACATTACCTTGACAGACAAGGGCCGCTCTATCGCTGAAACTATCTATGAACGTCACAGGTTGCTTTCCAATTGGCTTATCCAATTAGGTGTCAACCAGGAAAAGGCGGTCGAAGATGCCTGCCGCATTGAGCACGTCATTAGTGCAGAGAGTTTTGAAGCAATTAAAAAACACGTCTCGGAACATATTTAACTCTTCGACAAAGTACGGCCATAGCATCTTAATATAAATTTTATATCCAGCCTAGACTACATCAAACCATACCTGGCTTTACCGCTGATCCTGGCTGCCATCGCCGGGCTCTTTCTCACCATGCGCTATTCCACCCTGGAGGTCCTGGACGAACAATTTATTACCGTCGCCGGGCCAAGGAGCTGTCAAAAGGGCTCATTATTTTTCGTATCACCCTCTTCCTGGGCACCTTTATCGGAATTTCAACTAGTAATTCTCGGCTTTTAGCTCGTAATATGCCTGCGGATGTTTACAAGCCGGGCAGATTTGCGGAGCTGTTTTGCCGGTATGGATGTAACCGCAGTTGCGGCATTTCCAGGCTACTTCGCTGTCCTTCTCAAACACTTTACCTTCCTTTAGATTTTTCAGTAAAGCACGATAGCGCTGCTCATGCTGTTGTTCTACTCTGCCAATGGCCTCAAATATTTCGGCGATTTCATCAAAACCCTCTTCACGCGCCTCACCGGCAAAGCGCTTGTACATTTCGGTCCATTCGTAGTGTTCACCGTCAGCGGCAGCAGCCAGATTCTCTTCGGTAGTCCCAATACCATTAAGCAATTTGACCATCATCTTGGCATGTTCTTTTTCATTATCTGCTGTCTCTAGAAAGATAGCAGATATCTGTTCGTAGCCCTCTTTTTTAGCTTTGCTGGCGAAGTAGGTATAGTTGTTACGGGCCATCGACTCACCGGCAAAAGCCTCTTTTAAGTTTTTCTCGGTTTTAGTACCTTTTAATTTTTCCATTGGTATCCCCTTTCATTTAATTGATCTGCAAAGTAACCTGTATAACAGGCTAATTTATATTTTACCAGATCAAGACTAATATAACCAGATAAAAAGGTGACAGGAGAAACGTCCCCCTGTCACCCCTGTCACCTTAAAGGTTCTCCGGCGGTGACCTACTCTCCCGGGGGCTTTCGCCCCGAGTACCATCGGCGCTGGAGGGCTTAACGTCCGTGTTCGGGATGGGAACGGGTGTGGCCCCTCCGCCATTACCACCGGAAATT
>FZPS01000088.1_pt119 | contig 144454 bp, 123 predicted proteins | sample 1817821 | NCBI WGS metagenome assembly FZPS01 (sample SAMEA104158645, study PRJEB21678) | metagenome | place: Germany | collected 2015-04-21
CCAGGCTTCCGGGGGATACGGTACGTATTTACCATAAAAAGCACGGCAGCAATGAGTGGATCACTACTGAGCTTGTTCTGGCGCGCAAGGAAAGGGACGGGCTTATCACAAGATGATGGTCACGGTTTGGTGCACAGTTGTCCGGACACGGATGGACGGCCGGTACCGGGGACGTCGGGTGGACGATTCCCGGGTAAAGAATTATCAGGCTGGCCGGAGGGCTGACCGAAGCGCATTGGAGATACTTCGTGGACAGCTGCATGCCGGCCCGTTTGCCCCATCGTCCTTCTGTGTCGCAGACCCTTTATAACTGACGTATACTTTTATATCCGGATTGGCAACACTTACTTGTGTGAATAGCTTGGAGGTGGTTGCCATGGCGAACAAAGCCATAAATCGATCTGATTTCGAAAAAACACTCAGACTTTACCTGAAACAGGCCAGAGAGAAGCTGGACGGAGACCTGTCAGGTACCAGGGAGGCCATAAAGCTCATTGCTGCAGACAAGACCAGGAGCTTCATCGAAATAACGGACAGGGGTCTGAGCAAGGACGAAAGGGAGTTCCTGAAGTCACTGATCATCAGCAGTATGCGTTACTCTTTCTGCTACGGATACGGTATAGGCAAATTTGAGGGAAATACAAATGAAAGAGTGTATCTATAAAAGGTCTGACCGCAAGAAAGCATAAAAAAGACAGGCCAAAAAGGCAATAAAGAGTAAAAAATTGTATTGACACAGCTATATATATGCTGATACAATGATATACAATCATTTTTTAAATGGGTAACAGCAATGAAGGAAAAAAGGCAGGTCTGACTGCACAAGAGAGCCGGTGGTTGGTGCGAACCGGTGCATAGGATCTTGCGTATAACTCATTCCGGAGCTTCTTCGCTGAAATCATACGATCCAGGCGAACGACGCTGACTACGTTACAGTCAAGTACATCTGTACTACTGAGGATAGGCATATGCTTATCGAATCAGGGTGGTACCACGTTGGTAATTCCCTTCGTCCCTGCAGCGATGCAGCGACGAGGGTTTTTTTATACAAGGCAAAAGACACCTTCCACTCCTGGAGTGGAAGATTGAAGATCAGTGTTAAGTGCGGATGACCGGGAAAATTCCGGCATACCGGCGAAACAGTGCAAGGAGCGTTACAGCAGAACGGAGGGATATTGATGAAAATGACAGGAGCACAAGCTATAGTAAGAGCATTGGAAACGGAAGATGTCCGCATCATTTTCGGCTATCCCGGTGCTGCTATCTCCCCTTTTTATGACGCATTGCTGGACAGCAGCATAACGCACATACTGACACGCAGCGAACAGGGAGCGGCTCATGCAGCAAACGGCTATGCCAGGGTGACAGGCAAGGTCGGTGTCTGCGTGGCGACCTCCGGCCCCGGTGCGACGAACCTCATCACCGGGATCGCCAATTCATATATGGACAGTGTCCCTGTTGTTGCCATCACTGGTCAGGTAAGAAGTGACATGATCGGTTCGGATGCGTTCCAGGAGGCAGACATAACGGGAGCGACTGCCCCTTTCACCAAGCATAATTATCTTGTGAAGAGAGCAGCAGACCTGCCCGCGATATTCAGGGAAGCCTTCCACATCGCATCGACCGGAAGGCCGGGGCCTGTTGTCATAGACATACCCGTCGATATACAGAACAGCGTGATAGAATTCCGCTATCCGGAGCATATAGACATCAAGGGTTACAAACCGACCATAAAGGGGCATCCGGGTCAGATAAAGAAAGCTGCGGCGGCACTCCAGGCGGCAAAGAAGCCTGTCATATGTGCAGGCGGTGGTCTCATTGCTGCAGATGCCTCGGCCGAGATGCTCAAGCTGGCAGAGAGGCGGAACATTCCCGTCGTAACGACATTGATGGGCATAGGAGCCATACCGTCGGGTCACCCGCTCCATTTCGGCATGGTTGGCACCCACGGGAGCAAAACAGCCAATTATGCGCTGCACCACGCCGATCTGGTGGTCATACTCGGTGCAAGAGTCGGTGACAGGGCAATGGGTGCTGCCAGCTCGTTGGCAAAAAGGGCAAAGATCATCCATATAGACATAGATCCTGCCGAGATAGGCAAAAACATCGATGTCACAGTACCACTGGTGGGAGATTTGAAGCAAATACTCACAGCCATGCTTGAAGATATCGGAGAGTGTGGGAGTACTGAATGGCTTGACGAGGTTACGGAATGGAAGAAAAAGGACGGTAAACCGGCGGGACGGGAAGGCAGCGAAAATGTGACCGACAGCCAGACCGGGGAAACTGCGGATACAGAATACGTTGACCCGAAATATCTGCTGTCACTGCTTTCAGAGTATCTGCCTGAGGATGCCATAATAACGACTGAGGTCGGGCAGAACCAGATCTGGGCGGCCAATCACTACAAGGTGAGAAGGCCCAGGACATTTATCACTTCAGGCGGGCTGGGGACCATGGGATACGGTCTTCCCTCAGCCGTAGGTGCAAAAATCGGCAGGCCTGACACCACTGTAGTGGTGATCAGCGGTGACGGCAGCTTCCAGATGTCCATGCAGGAGCTTGGCACGATGAAGCAGCATGATGTCGATGTCAAGATCGTGTTGTTCAACAACTGCCGGCTGGGCATGGTGAGAGAGCTTCAGCTTATAAGGCACGGCGGACGCTATTCGCAGGTGTGTCTTGACAGCAATCCTGATTTTGTGGCCCTGGCAGCGGCATACGGCTTCAGGAGCGAGAGGATATCATCAAACTCTCAGGTCAGGGCGGCGCTGGAAAGGATGACTGCAAGCTCCGGACCATATATCCTGGAATGTATGGTGGATCCGATGGAGCCGACACTTTGACCGAGGCAGGGACAGACAGAGATGATGTGTTGACCGCACATCGCTGATCATGGAGAGTCAAGCAATAGATGAAAGGGGAAGTGGATATGGCTAAGCATATTTTATCGGTTCTGGTGGAAAACCATGCCGGCGTACTGTCGAGGGTAGCCGGGTTGTTCAGCAGAAGGGGCTTCAACATCGACAGCCTTGCAGTTGGTGTGACAGAAAATCCTGAAGTCTCAAGGATGACCATAGTGGTGGAAGGCGACGAATACATTATTGAGCAGGTCAGCAAGCAGCTCAACAAGCTGATAGATGTAATCAAGATCAAAAGGCTGGACAGACATGAATTCATTTCCCGCGAACTTGCACTGATCAAAGTTGCATCAAATGCGGCGACCAGGAGCGAGATAGTCCAGCTGGTGGAGATTTTCAGGGCCAAGATAGTGGATGTGTCAAAGACTACGCTCACCATCGAGGCATCAGGAAGCGAAGACAAGGTATCGGCACTGGAAGATCTGCTGAGACCGTTCGGTATCAAGGAAATAGTCAGGACAGGCGTAATTGCCATCGAAAGAGGCAATCGGATAATAAAGGCCACAAATAACGAGGAGAGTGATACAAATGGCTAAAATGTATTATGACAGTGACTGCAGTCTCGGCCTGCTGAAAGGGAAGACAGTCGCAGTTATCGGATATGGAAGTCAGGGACACGCGCATGCGCAGAATCTGAAGGACAGCGGGATCAACGTGGTCGTAGGTCTCACACCGGGATCTGCAAGGCGGAAACAGGTAGCGGATGACGGCCTGACTGTCATGGACACCGCTGAAGCGGCAAAGGCCGGGGATCTCATAATGATCCTGACTCCTGACCAGACACAGGCAGACATATATTACACGGATATCGAGCCCAATCTGAAGGATGGCGACATACTCGCATTCGCACACGGGTTCAACATCCATTTCAACCAGATAAAGCCACCGGAATACGTCGACGTTATTATGATAGCGCCGAAGGGGCCTGGTCACACGGTGAGGAGCCAGTACCTTGAAGGCCGCGGTGTACCGTCACTGATCGCAGTCCACCAGGATGCGTCAGGGAAGGCGAAGGACTATGCCCTGGCATATGCAGCCGGCATCGGTGCCGGAAGGGCAGGCATACTTGAAACCACCTTCAGAGAAGAGACCGAAACTGACCTTTTCGGAGAGCAGGCAGTACTGTGCGGCGGCGTCACGGAACTGATGAAGGCTGGCTTTGAGACCCTGGTAGAGGCTGGTTACCAGCCGGAGATCGCATATTTCGAGTGCATCCATGAAATGAAGCTGATCGTTGACCTCATCAACCAGGGCGGGTTTGCCTACATGAGGTACTCCATCAGTGACACTGCGGAATACGGCGACTATGTGACCGGCAAGAGGATCATAACTGAGGAAACGAGAAAGGAAATGAAGAAGGTCCTCAGCGAGATACAAACCGGGAAGTTCGCATCGAAGTGGATCACCGAGAACAAAGCCGGGGGAAGAGCGGAATTCCTCGCTACAAGGGCGCGGGAGGCAGAACACCAGTTGGAAAAGGTGGGCCGCGAGCTAAGGAAGATGATGAGCTGGCTCAAGAAATAATGCTGCTTATGAAATCATCATCAGCAAATCGATCAGCAGATACAGGACGTGATATTTCCGTTCTGGCTGCAATTGAGACAAAGAATCAGAAAACAGAGAAAAGGCGTCGGGAAATGAACGCCGGATACTTTGATATGAGATCAGTATGGTATTAAGGAGGTTATCACATGTCAGCAAGGATCAAAATATTCGACACGACACTGAGAGACGGGGAACAGACTCCGGGAGTCAGCCTGAACATACAGGAAAAGCTTGAGATTGCCCGTCAGCTTGCAAGGCTTGGCGTGGACGTCATAGAGGCGGGCTTTGCCATTTCATCGCCGGGTGATTTCATGGCGGTGAAGACAGTTGCGGAAAATGTGAAAGGGCCGGTCATCGCAAGTCTCAGCAGGGCTGTCGAAAAGGACATAGACAGGGCATGGGAAGCGCTGCAAAATGCAGAGAATCCGCGCATACACACATTCATAGCCACATCGGACATCCATATGAAATACAAGCTGAAGATGACAGAGGAGCAAGTGCTGGAACGGGCAGTTGCCATGGTCAAATATGCGAAGAAATATTGCAGCGATGTGGAGTTTTCAGCAGAGGATGCCAGCCGGACCAGGACGGAGTTCCTGTACAGGATACTCGAGGAGGTCATCAAAGCAGGGGCGACGGTGGTCAACATACCGGATACAGTCGGTTATGCCATGCCTGATGAATTTGGCAAACTGATAAGAGGTATAAAGGAAAATGTCAGAGGGATAGAGAAAGCAGATATAAGCGTACACTGCCACAATGATCTGGGCCTGGCAGTGGCGAATTCGCTGGCGGCTGTCATGAACGGCGCGACACAGGTGGAGTGTACCATAAACGGTATGGGAGAGCGTGCCGGGAATGCTTCGATGGAAGAGATAATAATGGGCATCCAGACCAGGAAGGATTTTTATGGCGAAATGGTTCACAACATAGATACCAGGCAGATATACAGGAGCAGCAAGCTTGTCAGCAAACTGACAGGCGTGAACCTGCAGCCCCACAAGGCCATAGTCGGGAAGAACGCATTTGCCCATGAATCCGGGATCCATCAGCATGGGGTATTGGCTGAAAGGTCCACATATGAGATAATGACTCCTGAATCCATAGGCCTCTCACAGAACAGGATAGTCCTCGGTAAGCTCTCAGGCAGACATGCATTTGAAGAGAGACTGAAGGAAATGGGATACAACCTGTCGCAGGAGGAAATAACCAAGGCTTTTGAGAAGTTCAAGGAGCTTGCTGACAAGAAGAAGACCGTTACCGACAGGGACATCGAAGCACTGGCAGGAGAGAAGGTGTCAGCAGTGGAAGAGGTCTACAAGCTTGACAGCTTCCAGATCAACAGCGGCAACAAGGTCATAGCCACGGCTACTGTGAGCATGTTCAGGAATGGCGAGCATTTGACAGAAGCAGCCACTGGCGACGGACCAATAAACGCAGCATTCAAGGCTATCGAAAGATCTGTCGGGTTCGAAGTCCATCTTGAGGATTACAGCCTCAAAGGCGTGACCGAAGGTGCTGATGCCCTCGGTGAGGCTACAGTCAGGGTGATGAAGGACAACAGGATATATGTCGGGAGAGGCGTGAGTACAGACGTCATAGAAGCCAGTGTCAAGGCATATATCAATGCGATAAACAGGGTAATACACGATCATGGAAAGGAGTCCTCTGGCGGAAGGGAGACGATATGAAAAACATAGTTGTTCTTGATTCCACATTGAGAGACGGTGCCCAGGCACAAGGCATCTCATTTACAGTCGAAGACAAGCTGAAAATAGTCAGCCAGCTCGACAGGCTTGGCGTTGCATACATCGAAGCAGGAAATCCCGGATCCAATCCCAAGGACCTGGAGTTTTTTGAGAGAGCCTCCAGGATGAAACTGAAGCATGCAAAGCTGATTGCATTCGGCAGCACGAGAAGAGTCGGGATCCCGGTGGAGGAGGACGCGAATGTGAGGTCACTGCTGAAAGCGGGTACGGATGCAGTGGTCATATTCGGGAAATCGTGGGATTTTCAGGTGACTGAGATCCTCAAGACCACCTTTGAAGAGAACATCAGGATGATAGAGGATACCGTCAGGTATTTCAAAAGCCTCGGCAAGGAAGTCGTTTATGACGCTGAGCACTTTTTTGACGGGTATTTCTCCAATCCGGAATATGCGATGGAAACACTGAAAGCAGCTGCCGATGCCGGTGCAGACAGCCTTTGCCTGTGTGATACCAAGGGCGGATGCCTGCCGATGGATATCTATGAGATCACAGGGAAAGTAGTGGAACAGTTTGATATTCCAATAGGCATACACACGCATAATGATACCGGCATGGCAGTGGCCGGCACCATCATGGCCGTACAGGCAGGAGCGACACAGATACAGGGGACCATGAACGGATTTGGAGAAAGGTGCGGCAATGCGAACCTGTGTACCATAATCCCCACCCTGCAGTTGAAGATGGGATATAGCTGCATACCGAAGGAAAACATGGCTGAGATCACCTCTGTGGCGCGGGCTGTCAGTGAAATAGCCAATGTGATACACGATGAAAGAGCGCCATACGTAGGTAAATCAGCATTTGCGCATAAGGCGGGCATGCATGCCGATGCCGTCGTTAAGAACACATATGCGTATGAACTGCTGGATCCGGAAGAGGTGGGGAACGAAAGGACTTTCCTCATGTCAGAGGTAGCAGGCAGAAGCGCAGTGTTGAACCTGATCCGGAAGGTCGATCCCACCATCACGAAGGACTCGCCCGAGACGCGGCAGGTACTGGACAGACTTAAGGAAATGGAGCACCAGGGATACCAGTATGAAGGTGCTGAGAGTTCGTTCGAACTCATAATCAGGAAGATGCTTGGGAAATATGAACCGTTCTTCGAGCTGAAGGACTTCAAGGTGATCGTCAGTGAGCCTGCACAGCCCAGTGAGTGGAATTCATCGGCTATGATAAAGGTCAGGGTCGGGGACCAGGAGGAGATAACGGCAGCAGAAGGCATAGGTCCCGTAAATGCTCTTGATAATGCTGTAAGAAAGGCACTGTCAAGATTCTATCCGGTCATAAATGAAATGAAACTGACGGACTACAAGGTGAGGGTGCTTGACTCAACGTCAGCAACAGCCGCAAAGGTAAGAGTCCTGATAGAGTCCACCGATGGCAATGAGGTATGGACCACCATCGGAGTGTCCACCGACATAATAGAAGCGAGCTGGAAAGCGCTTGCTGATTCGATAGAATACAAGCTCGGCAGTAAATGACAAAATGGAAGGGAGGTTACCGCACTGTATCCGCTTCAGTGAAGCTTACGGCAGGTGCGGCAGCCTTTCTCCTGCCAGGCCGGGAAAGGCGACAGCGATGACTCTATACGGAAAGCTTTTTATTAACGGTAAAATAGTCAGAGAAGGCACATCAAGTGACGATGACAGTGATCACAGCTTCAGGGACAAGCTGGAGAACTGTCTTGTCGGTTTATGTGCAGTTCTTGAGATACCAGTTCCCCTGTGGCTGAAAAAGAATACCCGGGAACTTGCAGTCTTCAGAAAAACCTTTTTCTCATCAGAGCAATTCATAGAAAAAGTGTGGTTCGACAAACTCGAGATAATGCTGGCAGGCGGCGATCTTTACAATTGAGATGTCGGCATTTGCCTGCTTTATCCTGCCTATTATGTAAATCTATACAACTATAGACTTTTATTTTATTGCATTATGTAAATACTTGTTGATATAATGTACATGGAGCAGTTAGGATTGTAACTTTTAGCGTTTCAGATGAGGTGCGTAATGCATACACGCGGAAATCCTGATTTACGTCCGGCTGCGGCTGGCATCGATAAAGACCATATTAGCGTCTCCAATGAATGGATACCGATTATCATCTGTTCCGTTATCAACATTTCTTTGCTCATTTTCCTGCGCAACACCTATACTAAAGGACAAATGCAGTTCTCTCTTTTCGGGCTGACTATCGACAATTATATATTCAGCGGCTTTGCCGTTCAGGCGCAGATCCTCGTCAACACCTACCTTACTATCAAGACGATGAAGAAAGGATTCACTGTAGCCGCATTGCTCAACATAATCGGGATATGTCTGGCGGGTATATTCGGCATCATAATTTCGGAGCAAAATACTGCAATGCTCGGCGTAGTGACATATTTCAATTCCATCGTGATCTCGGCAGTTATTTATCATTATAAGAAAGGACTCTATGATAACTTCCAGAGGCTGACCGAGCAAAAGAACGAAATAACATTGCTGTACAAGGAGATAAGTGCATCCAAAGAGCAACTGAGCCAGCAGAATGAGCAGCTGATGTGGTATAACAAAGTCATGAAGGATAATGAGAAAAAGCTTGAAAGAATGGCTTATTATGACCCGCTCACCGGGCTGCCGAACCGTAAAATGATCATCAAAAAGCTCGACATGCTCATACATTATTCTGAGCGTAAACAAGCCAGCTTTGCGCTGGTCTATATAGACATAGACAATTTCAAGGAAATCAATGATCTGATGGGACACCATGTCGGCGACATGCTGCTGGAGGAAGTGACGAAACGGTGGAAATCCAGACTGCACAGCAAGGATGTGCTTGGCCGCATGGAGGGTGATGAGTTTGCAGTTATCATCCGCCGTGAGATGAGCCGGGAGGACATCCTCAGATATGTGGGTTCTTTCAGGGAAGCGATAGCTGATGTGTTCAGATACAGCATGAAGGAATTCAAAATCGATGCCAGCTTCGGCATATCTGTCTATCCCAATGACGGGCGTACAACGGAGGATCTGTTGAAGCATGCCGGAATGGCGCAGGCTTTTGTCAAATCTTCGGGCAAAAGAGGTATAGAGTTTTACCGGAATGAAATGCAAAAGACTATAATCGAAAGGGTGCAGTTGGAAGACGGTCTGAAATCTGCGATCATGAACGGTGAGCTGTATGTGGTGTTCCAGCCGCAGTATTCCTGTGAAACGTCGAAGATAAGAGGGTTTGAGGCCCTTGTCAGGTGGCGCTCGGACAAGCTTGGCTCCGTCAGTCCCACCAGGTTCATACCTATTGCAGAGGAGACAGGTCTTATAATAGATATAGGTGAATGGATCCTGAGGACTGTCGTCAACAAGTTCAAAAAAGTCCAGGCTGCCAATAAGGACTATATCCTGACCATCAATATCTCTGTCGTGCAGATAGTCCAGCCTTCCTTTGTATCAATGGTAAGGAAGATACTTGACGAAACGGGATTCGACGGTAGCCGCCTCGAATTTGAGATAACTGAATCCGTATTCATATCATATCCCGAAAAGGTGATCCAGGCACTCATGCAGCTCAAGGAGATGGGTATCAGCATTGCCCTTGATGATTTCGGCACTGGCTATGCATCGCTGAGGTATCTTCAGATGCTGCCGATTGACACTTTGAAGATCGACAGAACCTTTGTCAGTGGCATCGGCAAAATGGAATCAGGGAATCAGATCGTAGGATCCATAATTGCGTTGGCACACAGTCTGGGCATATTTGTAGTGGCCGAAGGTGTTGAAAACATGAGCCAGATGAACTACCTGAAAGAGCAAAAATGCGACTGTGTACAGGGCTTCCTGCTCAGCATGCCCCTTGAGGATGACGAGTTCGACCGGCTGATCGCGATAGCGTAGACAGGTGCCTGGTACCATATACTAATCTTCTTTTACTCCGCATATAAATAAACTGATAAAAATACCTTATCTCTTGCGTTTCGTCTTACTCGAGGGGTGTTTCTGTTGAGCAGGTTTAAAATCCTTGGGGTTTATTTTTTTATAGCGGTTTTGGCATTGTCTGCCGTTCAGATGATCATCGATGCCAGAGCGACAGTTATCCTGAATGCAGCGATGCTGGACGAAAAAAAGGAGTACACGATATTCATCGAAATAGAAGATAAAACGCTGTATCTCCTGGTTGATAACACATGTGTAAAGGAATACAGGATCGCATCAGGGAAATCGGGCTATCCTTCCCCGCTGGGCTGCTGGACTATCGTCGAGAAGGGCGACTGGGGAGAGGGCTTCGGTGGCAGGTGGCTGGGGCTTGATGTGCCCTGGGGGAAATACGGGATACATGGGACCAGGGAGAGCGGTTCCATAGGTACGGCTGCCAGCCATGGCTGCATACGCATGTTCAATGACGATGTGGCGGAACTGTACAGTCTGGTGGACAAAGGCACCGAGGTGGTCATTGTCAACGGCCAGTTTGGGCCGTTTGGGCGAAAATTCGATGAGATAAATCCTGGGGACAGGGGAGCGGATGTACTCGCCATACAAAGAAGACTGAAGCAGCTCGGCTATTATGGCGGGCCACTGGACGGCATTTATGAAGATGGCATGAAAAAGGCTGTCCATCAGTTTCAGCGGGACACCGGCCTCAGGGCGCAGAACACTATTGACAGGCAGACCTGGCTCAACATGGGCTTCCGGGAGTTTGAGTAATGGGTGCAACAGGATGGATATTTAAATCGTAAACTATGATCCGGGTATTCCCGGATAATTGCAACCACGGTCAATTGAAAAGGTAATTTCCAGTTTGCAAAAGTTATTTCCGCTGCTCCTGATTTTGGGGTGGAAATTACTTTTTCAAATGAGTATAATAAATAAGCAGACAGCAGATGTTATAATAGAGACTATTGAATTATCGAACAAACTGAAGCTTACTACGAAATTTGACGATGCGTTAGAGGCAGTAAACAAAGCGATCATTACAGGTGCTCCTGATAGTGAGATATATAGACTTCTGGAGAATATAGCAGCAAATAAATCATGGAGTACGGAACAGGCAAAAATGCTGCAAAAAACGATTGCTGAGAAAGGTGGATGGATAGGTAAGTATTTCGATAGTGATCTTAAACCTAAGTGGCCAGAGAATGATGGATTTGTAAAAGGCACAGAAGAAATAATAACGTTATCGCCCGGTACGATAATAGACAGGTATGGAACGCCAGGAGGCCGATTTGCTTCTCCAGTCGGTACGCCGTACGATAGTAGATCTTTGGTGCCAGGGACAAAAGAAACATTTCCATATTGTATTTATGAAGTAGTCGAGCCATTAGAAGTAAAAGCGGCCGTGGTTGCTGAGTGGTTTGGTAAACCTGGCGGAGGCATTCAATATGCATTAGAGAAAGACATGGATTTCCAAAAACTGTTAGATAGAGGTATTATTAGGCAGGTGAACTAAAATTAAAAAGCATGAATTAGAAAAGAAATTAAAAGAAAGAAATATAAATCCGTATTTTTACTGTTTAGATGGCGGCCTTCCAAATGAAGCGTTTACCCTCGGAAAGAACGGGGATTTATGGGAGGTATACTATAGTGAGAGGGGTAACAAGTCTCAATTGAAGACATTTTTAACTGAAGACGAAGCATGCGATTATTTATATGAATGGATAATCAGGACCGTGGAAAGTATGCAAATATAATATTGTAAATTATTTTGCATGTCACCTCCATTTGATCTTACTGAATGATTAAAAATAAGTTAACCCTGGTTTCTGTGCCGGTTTTATGACTAACATGAAACCGGCTGTTTTTTTATGCTATAATGTCTCTGGACTCTACATTCACAAGAAAGGGCTAAACCAGGTAAACCACATGAAAAGGACCATATCATGGGCGCTGGTGCTTCTGTGGATGGCATTGATATTTTTTCTGTCATCGCAGCCCGCAGATCAGTCCAACGAGCTGAGCACGGGGATAACGGAGGCCATTGCCAGGACAATCGAGAAAATAATTCCCGGAACAGAGATCATCATAGGCGAACTGAATCATGTTGTCCGCAAAAATGCGCATTTTTTTGCATATATGGTGCTTGGCATATTGACGATGAACGCGCTCAGGAGCAGTGGGGCAGACAGGAAGAAGGGCTTTCTGCTGGCCATGGTGATATGCGTTATTTATGCTGCCTCAGATGAAATACATCAACTGTTCGTCCCCGGCAGGGGGTGTCAGTTCACCGACGTGCTTATCGACAGTGCCGGGGCGCTGGTCGGATCAGGGATCATGTTCGCTGGCGGGGTCATTCGAAGGAAGCGGCAGGTAAGCAGATGACAGGCGGAAAAGCCGGAGATGGGTCTGTAAAAGATGAGGACGGAAAATCGCCGGGAGACAGAAAGCGTAAGGCGGTACACGCAATAATCATAGAACAAATCAGCACAGGGGAGGTTAGTTTTATGAACATAGGTTTTGGCTTTTATCCCGGGGGAAAGAGAAAAGCGCTGACCATGAGCTACGACGACGGACAGGTGCACGACAGGAAACTTGTTGAGATTTTCAACAGGTACGGCATCAGGGGCACATTCCACCTGAACTCCGGAAGGTTCGACACGGACGTTTTTTTGAAGTCAACTGAAATCAGGGATCTGTTCGAGGGGCATGAGATATCTGCGCATACTCTGAACCACCCGTACCTGACTATTTTGCCCGGGGATATGGTGGCGACGGAGGTGCTTGAAGACAGAAAGAACCTGGAGGAACTGGCCGGATATCCTGTACGGGGAATGTCGTATCCGTTCGGGGCATACAGCCAGGAACTCGTTGAAATACTTCCATTTCTCGGCATAGAGTATTGCAGGACTGTAAATTCCCATTTCGGCTTCCAGCTGCCGGATGATTTCCTGGCATGGCATCCCACCTGCCATCATAAGCAGGGCCTGATGGAAAAGGCTGAGGCATTCAGAAAAATAGGCAAGTGGGCCCAGATGCCTCTGCTGTATGTCTGGGGTCATAGTTTCGAATTCGAATGGGACAAAAACTGGGATCTCATCGAAGAGTTCTGTAAAACGGTGTCTGGCGACGAGGACGTATGGTATGCGACCAATATCGAGATCGCGGATTATGTCAAAGCGATGAAAAGCCTGAAATTCAGTGTCGACAGGAAGATCGTGCACAACCCGTCGGCGCAGGACGTATGGATAAGCGTGGATGGCGAGCCATGCAGGATCGAAGCCGGGAAAACAGTACGGCTCTGATCCTGCCGGAAATTGCCCTGAAACTCACCTTTTCACACGGGCATTTCCCTCGTAGATGCTCCAGACCTGCGCTTCATCCAGGGGCTGTCCGTAATCTTCTGCAACGGTAACGACCAATGCGCCTGTTGCCCAGGCAAACTGCGGCCATTTTTCCGGTTCCCATCCCCTGAGTATAGCATAGAGCAGACCGCCGACAAAGCCATCGCCGCCTCCGATACGGTCATATACAGGTATCTCCCGCGGCTCTGTCACATACCACTTATTATCATACAGCATGATGCATCCCCACAGATGCAAATTGGCGTTCAGCACCTGACGCAATGTGTTGGCGAATACCGACACATTGGGATATGTTTTCCTGACCCTTTCGATCATAAGCTTGAAACTGTCTATTTTTTTATCGAGCTCTGCTCCACCGGCCTCGGGTCCATCGATGCCCAGCGCCAGCTGGAAGTCCTCCTCGTTGCCGATCAGTATATCTGAAAGAGCAGCTATTTGAGAGAAAGTACTCCGCAGCTCTTCCTCGCGGCCTGCCCAGAAGGAGGCTCTGTAATTGAGGTCAAAACTTACCTTTGTGCCGTACTTTTTGGCTGCCTTTGCCAAATCGAGGCAAAATTGCCCCGTGTTTTCGGACAAGGCTGCGATCAGACCGGAGATATGCAGTATGCCAACACCTTCCCTGCCGAATATGCGCTCGATGTCAAAATCTTTTGAGTTCAGCGTTCTCCCCACCTCTCCGGCGCGGTCGTTCAGTACGCGCGGGCCTCTCATACCGTATCCGCTGTCGGCGATGTTGATCTGGTGTCTGTAACCCCACGGACCTCCCTGCGGTACTTCAGGTCCTTCGAATTCGATATTGCGCCTGCGCAGTTCACTTTTTATGTATCGTGCTATTTCGCTGTCCTTGACGAATGTGGTCAGCAGCTTGACTCTCATGCCGAGCGATGCTGCTATATTGCCTACGTTGGATTCGGCACTGGTGGCCTGCATGGTATACAGATTGCTTGTATGGACCGGCTGACGGTTGAAGGGAGTTATCCGCACGCCCATGCTGGTAGGCATTACAAGTGCATAAGTGCAGTCACTTCTTAATTGCATTTTTCAACCTCCTGGCAAATATTTCATTGTGTTGACGCAGAAAATGATCCCAATGAGCAAGAACGAATAAAAATGTTTTTATTTCAGTACATCTTTATAGTAATATAGTATTGAATGGTTTTCAATGAAGATACCGGCTTTGAGCAATATTTACATACTAACAGGCAATAATCGCAAGGAATAATGACACATATTGTTTTATAATGGTAATAAGCAGTTATATGCGCTTTTGCACATCATCCGAATGCAGCGGTCCTATCGCTGGTTCAGCATTGTCATCACATCGGTTATCTGATCGGGAAGGTCGTTATGGATAAATCAGAAGGATTGAGGGGGAGGAGCATGGATCTGTTCAGTCTGAAGGGAAAAAAAGCTGTTTTGCTGGGCGGCGGCGGAATACTGGGTGCTGCCATGGTCAAGGGACTTGTCGATGCGGGTGCCGATGTGGCAGTCTGTGACCTTGATCCGGAAAGAGCGCAGGCTGTCGCTGATTCTGTCATTTCAGGAGCTGCAGGCGAAAAAGCCTGCAAGGATACTGCGGATGGAGATCCAGCAGCAAAAAAGCCTGTAGCTAAAGCGTACAGGGTCGATGCCATGGATATTGACAGCATCAAAGCGGCAGCAGCGGCTATATTTGAGGACTTCGGAGGAGTCGACATACTTGTCAATGCAGTGGGCGGGAACATGAAAGGAGCCACCACATCGGAGGAAGTATCCTTTTTCGATCTGGATGCCGGGATGCTCGACAAAGTTGTAAAGCTGAACTTTATGGCCGGCGCGGTCCTGCCGTCCCAGGTGTTTGGCAGCGAGATGGTGAAAAACGAAAACGGTGGTGTGATTATCAACATTTCCTCGATGAATGCATTCAGACCATTGACCCGTATACCCGGCTATTCGGCTGCAAAGGCGGCAGTCAGCAATTTTACACAGTGGCTGGCCACCGATCTGGCCAGGAAGTATGGAGACAGGATAAGAGTGAATGCCATCGCTCCGGGCTTCTTTCTCACCGAGCAGAACAGGTTTTTGCTGACGGACCCTGAGACAGGGGAATTCACTCAGAGGGGGAGGACCATTGTGGAGCATACGCCGATGGGCAGGCTGGGGCGGCCGGAGGACCTGATTGGGACACTCATATGGCTCTGCTCAGATGCATCCGGATTCGTCACCGGCATAGTGGTGCCTGTGGACGGCGGATTTTCAGCATTTTCAGGAGTATGATCTGTCCGATGATACCGGATGGAGATTATATTGAAGCACAGAAAGATCATGCAATCAGGATAAAAGGAGTGATCGATCCATGGGAAAGCAGGATATTGGTGTAATAGGTCTGGCGGTAATGGGAAAGAACCTTGCACTGAATATAGAGAGCAAGGGTTACTCGGTTTCAGTATACAACCGGTCCAGGGAAAAGACCGACGAGATGATGGAGGAGGTCAAGGGTAAAAAGATCCACGGGACTTACAGTCTTGAGGAGTTTGTGGATTCGCTCAGTTCTCCGAGGAAGATCATCATAATGGTCAAAGCGGGAAAGCCTGTGGATGATACGATAGAACAACTGAAGAAGTATATATCGAAGGGCGACATCATAATAGATGCCGGCAACTCCTTCTACGGTGACACTATCAGAAGGAGCAGGGAGCTTGAGGCACAGGGCTACAGATTCATCGGGACCGGTGTCTCAGGCGGTGAGGAAGGAGCGCTGAAGGGTCCTGCCATCATGCCCGGCGGGGAAAGGGAAACTTATGATCTGGTTGCCCCCATACTCACAGCCATATCTGCAAAAGTGGACGGAGAGCCGTGCTGCACATATATAGGGACGGACGGTGCCGGGCACTATGTGAAAATGGTCCATAACGGGATCGAATACGGTGATATGCAGCTGATATGTGAGGCATATTTTCTTTTGAAAAACATGCTTGGGATGGATGCCCGGGAGCTGCATGAGGTATTCGCAGAATGGAACAGGGGCGAGCTTGACAGCTATCTCATCGAAATAACCAGCGACATTTTCACGAAGACCGATCCGGAGACAGGGAGGCCTATGGTGGATGTCATATTGGACAAGGCAGGCCAGAAGGGCACCGGAAAATGGACCAGCAAGAGCGCCCTTGACCTCGGGATTGCTACCCCGGTCATAACGGAGGCGGTTTTTGCACGCTGTCTTTCTGCAATAAAGGATGAGAGGACAGCGGCAAGTAAAGTGTTTACAGGGCCATCCGCAGTCCGCTTCGACGGTGACAGAGAAGGCTTCATTGAATCAGTCAGACGCGCACTGTATGCGAGCAAGATATGCTCATATGCTCAGGGCTTCGCCCTGATGAAAGCTGCAGCGCAGGAATATGGCTGGGATCTTGATTTCGGCAGGATCGCGATGATATTCAGAGGCGGCTGCATCATAAGAGCACAGTTCCTGCACAGGATCAGGGAAGCATACGACAAGGAACCGGATCTTGCGAATCTTATGCTTGCACCGTATTTTAAGGATATCATCGAAAGATACCAGGAGGATCTGCGCAAGGTAGTGTCCACTGCCGTTCTTTCGGGCATCCCGGTCCAGGCGATGTCCAGCGCGATCGCATATTTCGACAGCTACAGGAGTGAGAACCTTCCGGCCAATCTGCTGCAGGCGCAGAGGGACTATTTCGGTGCCCACATGTTTGAACGGACAGACAAGCCGCGGGGAGAGTTCTTCCACTTCAACTGGACAGAACACGGCGGCAGGACTTCGGCTTCTGCATACACAGTGTGACAGAGACATCGCTGCCGGGGAGCTGCGGCAGCAGTCCGGCAATATCAACGGCTTCAGGGAGAGGGACGAAACAGTGTTTCCCAAACAGCCTGCTACTTCACTGGAGGAGGTGCTGTCAATGGAAAGCATTAGCAAAAAGGCGATAATAATGGATGATATCATTGTCAGGGAAGAGGCCTGTGACGACAGTCAGGGCAAGGACAGCTCCGCCTGTAAAGGCATCACCGGAAAGCGGCTGAGGGAAGTCCTGGAGCTGAGCATCGAACAGTGCATGAAAAGCATCGGCCGACTGAAAAAGGTGCTGCTTATCCCACCTGATTTCACCAGGATGCATTCAGGTGCCGGCCAGATCACCGCCATCTATTATGAGATGCTGAAGGACAACTGCCATATCGATATAATGCCGGCTCTCGGGACGCATGAGCCTATGACGCCGGCCGAGATCGATGAGTTTTTTGGCGGTGACATACCTCACGAAGCATTCATTGTCCACAACTGGAGGGGTGATGTGGTAAAGATCGGCCAGGTTCCCGGAAGCTATGTGGAGCGGATATCTGAAGGGCTGATATCGGATCCGGTGGATGTGGAGGTGAACAGGCGCATCGTAGACGGATCATACGACCTGATTATTTCCATAGGGCAGGTAGTTCCCCATGAAGTGGTGGGGATGGCCAATTACAGCAAAAACATATTTGTAGGATGTGGCGGCAGCAGCATGATAAATCAGTCCCATATGCTCGGAGCCTTCTATGGGCTCGAGAGGATCATGGGGCGTGACCATTCCCCTGTCCGGAAGGTGTTTGACTATGCACAGGAGCATTTTCTCGGCGGCGTGCCCCTGATGTATGTACTCACCGTAACGACACAGACAGATGACGGAATAGCCATCCACGGCCTGTTTGCGGGCAACAGTCGCCGGATTTTTGAAGAGGCTGTAGCCCTCAGCCAGCAGAAAAATATCATTTTTGTGGACAAGCCGTTGAAAAAAGTGGTCGTCTATCTCGACGAAAAGGAGTTCAAGAGCACCTGGCTGGGCAACAAGGCCGTTTACAGGACCAGGATGGCCATAGAGGACGGCGGCGAGCTGATAGTCATCGCGCCGGGTGTCAGGAAGTTTGGTGAAGATGATGAAAACGACCGTCTGATAAGAAAATACGGGTATGTGGGCAGGGAGAATGTGCTCAGGCTGTGTCAGGAGCATGAGGACCTCAGAGAGAATCTTTCCGTCGCGGCGCATCTTATCCATGGCTCATCCGACGGACGTTTCAGGATCACATATGCACCGGGGAGGATGACCAGGCAGGAGATAGAAGGTGCAGGCTTTGCATATGCAGACATAGGTGAAGTGACAAAAAGGTATGATCCCGAAATGCTCAGTGACGGCTTCAACACAATGCCCGGCGGAGAGGAAATCTATTATATCAGCAATCCGGCACTTGGTCTCTGGGCATGCAGGGAGAGATTCATACATGAGTGAAGAGTGTCATGCCTGAAACGCCTGGGCAATACTGCAGCCGGTCCGTCAGCAGCCGGGCGGCGGTATCCTGCGTCAGCCAGGCGCAGCATGGACATTTGATCCAAAGGAGATATGGATATGAAGAAAAAATTTATGGATGAGAATTTCCTGCTGCAAAATGAGACAGCAGTTATCCTCTATCACGAACATGCGGCGGAAATGCCCATCATCGACTATCACTGCCATCTGGACCCCAAAGAGATAGCAGAAGACAAGAAGTTCAAAAACATTACGGAGATATGGCTTGGCGGAGATCACTACAAGTGGCGCGCTATGAGGATAAACGGCGTTGAAGAGAAGTATATCACCGGAGAGGCAGATGACAGAGAGAAATTCATGAAATGGGCAGAGACGATGCCTTATTGCATTGGCAATCCTCTGTACCACTGGACCCATCTGGAGCTGCGGAGATACTTCGGCATAGATGAACTGCTTTCGCCCCAAAACGCCGAGAGTATATGGAACAGATGCAATGAAATGCTGGTGGATGACTCATTCTCAGCCAGAGAGCTCATAAAGCGCTCGAATGTGAAAGCTCTGTGTACAACCGATGACCCGGCCGATACGCTGGAATACCATGATCAGTTAGCCAGCGATAAGGAATTTGGCGTAAAAGTGCTGCCGACTTTCAGGCCTGACATGGCGCTCAATATAGACAGGCCTGGTTTCGTGCAATGGGTGGCAAGGCTTGAAAAAGCTGTCGGAAGGAAAATAAAAGGCTATCCGGAGCTCAGGGATGCTCTTTCAGAAAGGCTGGATCATTTCAACAGCAGAGGCTGCAGGTTGTCAGACCACTCCCTTGAGCCTGCAGTATATGCCGAATGCAGTGAGGAAGAAGCGTCGCGGATTTTTGAAAAGGCGGTGACGGGCGGCAGACTGACGGCTGAGGAAGTGAGCAAATTCAAAACAAACCTGTTCACTTTTCTAGGTGCCCGATACAGCGAACTTGGCTGGGTGATGCAGCTTCATATCGGATGCATGAGAAACAACAATTCACGGCAATTCAGGCTGCTGGGGCCGGATACGGGTTTCGACGCCATTGATGATGCGGTCATTGCACGTCCGCTGTCGAGGCTGCTGGATAGTATAGATGCTGCGGCAGGGATCCCCAAAACGATCCTGTATTGCCTCGATCCCGGCGGCAACGAAGTCCTGAGCACCATCGCCGGCTGTTTTCAGGGAGGAGGCATCCCCGGCAGGATACAATTCGGGTCTGCCTGGTGGTTCAATGATCAGCTGGACGGCATGAAGAGGCAGATGACGGCGCTTGCATCCACAGGACTGCTGAGCAGGTTCGTTGGGATGCTGACCGATTCGAGGAGCTTTTTGTCATATACCAGACATGAGTACTTCAGGCGCATCCTGTGCAGTATCATAGGTGAATGGGTGGAAAACGGTGAAGCGCCGGACGATATCGGACTGCTCGGCAAAATGGTCCGGGACATCAGCTATAACAATGCCAGGGATTACTTCGGATTTGACATATGACACCTGGATAGTCAGCCTGCACCCGGAACGATGTATAATACAGCAGCAGATTTTTTCCCTGCGCCCTCTCATCCCGCCTGTGCTTTTTGACATGCATGTCAGCGGGATATTTTTGTTGCTATTTGTGATAAAATTAGGATAGAATAAAGCGGGGTCATGCCGGGCCTGTTTTTCGGTCCCGTCAGGAAGGCCCCGGATTTCCGGCAATAAGACTGAAGCTTGCCGGCAGAATACATACATAGATGACAGGAGAAATTGTGATGCAAAAAGAGAGATACGGCTTTGAGGATCTGCTCATGATTATGGAAAGACTCAGGGCGGAAAACGGATGCCCCTGGGATAAGGAACAGACTCACGAAAGTCTGCGCATATACATGATCGAAGAGACATATGAGGTGCTGGAAGCGCTGGAATCGGGAGACAAGAGCAGATTCTGCAATGAACTTGGCGATCTGCTGCTGCAGATAGTATTCCACGCACAGATAGCAAAGGAAAACGGCGATTTCGACATAGGGGATGTGACCACGGAAGTCTGCAGGAAGCTGATATCAAGGCACCCTCATATTTTCGGGAATGTACAGGCAGATACTGCGGAAAAAGTTGTGGAGAACTGGGAAGATATCAAAAAGAAAGAAAAGAAGATAAAAAGCCAGACAGGTGTGCTTAAGGATGTCCCCAAAATCCTGCCCGCACTCATGAGGAGCTACAAGGTGCAGCAAAAGGCGGCGCAGGTCGGATTCGACTGGGACGACATAGAAGATGTGTTCCGGAAAGTGGAAGAAGAAATCATAGAATTGCGGGATGTATATAAAAGTAATAATGTGGAAAGAATTACTGATGAACTGGGAGATGCATTTTTTGCTCTCGTCAACCTTGCCAGATTTCTCAATGTGCAGCCTGAATTGGCTCTTAACGGAACCATCGGCAAATTCATAAGAAGGTTCGAGTACATCGAAAAGCAGAGCGAGAAGGCAGGCAAGAGGCTGGAAGACATGAGCCTTGCGGAAATGGACGAACTCTGGAACGAAGCAAAAGTCCAGCTCCCGGATGAGATGTGAAAAGATTGGGAGGTAAACGGATGAACAAATCTGAATTGATCAGCAGCATATCGGAAAAGAGTGATATAACGAAGGCTGAGGCTGAAAAAGCCTTGAATGCATTCATCGAAAGCATCGAGGAAGCGCTGGCCAATGGCGATAAGGTGCAGCTTATCGGTTTCGGGACATTTGAGGTCAGGGAAAGGCCTGCACGAAAAGGCAGAAACCCTCAGACAAATGAGGAAATAATGATAGAAGCATCAAAGGCGCCGGTGTTCAAGGCAGGCAAAGCGCTGAAGGAAATTGTCAACAGATAGATCAAATATGGGGGATGTGTTTTATGAGGATCGATAAATATCTGAAGGTCTCAAGGCTCATCAAAAGGCGCACACTCGCCAATGAAGCCTGTGAGGGCGGGCGTGTGACCATAAACGGCCGGACGGCCAAGCCCGGGACCGAAGTGAAGCCGGGTGACATCATAGAAATAAGGTTTGGAAACAATCTGACAAAGGTGAAGGTGTTGTCGACGGCGGAGCATGTTACAAAAGAAGAGTCACGGGAAATGTATACGATATTGTGATGCGGCTCCCGGACCATCTGAACAGTTGAATATCGGTAATGGATGCCGGTCCCGATCCAGTTGCGCAATACCGGTTGGGATACCGGTGTGCAAGGCCAGATCGGCGCATCAAGTGGCCGGAACACTGTAAGATCCCTGAAGGGCAGTATCATCAGCCCTGATGGGATTTTTTCATTTGCCGTCACCGGCATATATGTATAGTACATGCATATATATTAATGTGATACTGACCGCGGCATTCAGCCTGTGGTCACATTAAGCAAATCCGTACTGGAGTGGATCAGAATGATCGAAGAAAAAAGGGCGCCGAGGCCGAGAGCCCAGAACATCATTCTTGAAAACAGGGAAAAGCTAAGCGTTTCAGGTGTGCTTGATGTGGAAAGTTTCAACGATGAGTGCGTAGTAGCAGATACTGAACTAGGCATACTGGTGATCAAAGGAATGGACCTGCGCATAAACAAGCTGGATATCGACAGTTCGGAATTGGGTATCGAGGGCGATATCATCAGCCTGGGATACTCAGACCGGGAGGGGACGAGGAACAGGGGCGGAGGCTTCCTGGCCCGGATATTCAGATGATTCTTTCCATCAGCGAACAAGTCATCGTTTTCCTGTGGACAACGGTATGCGGGATGATCATAGCGTTTGTCTACGATATATTCAGGATTTTCAGAAAGGCTGTCAAAACAGGCAGTCTCGTCACTTTTGTGCAGGACTTATTGTTCTGGCTCATAGCTTGCATCATCATGTTCCTGAGCATATTTCAGAGTAATGATGGTGAGCTCAGAGGTTTCCTGTTTCTCGGGGCTTTCCTGGGAGCAGTTCTGTATGCTTTGCTTCTCAGCAGGGCTGTTATGGGATCATCTCTTTTTATCATCAATATAATGGTTAAAGTGGTGAAATTCCTTGCATTTGTCCTTCTCTACCCTTTCAGGTTTTTGCTGAGGCTGATGGCGAAACCTCTGAGTGCGGCAGCAAAAGCAGCGGCGAGATCACTGCGGAAGGTCAGGATCAGGAAGAAAATAAAGTCATGCAGAAGAAGTATATTCAAAAAAATACCCGGCATATTGGCAAACAGGCTGTGGAGCAAACTGCTCCGGAAAAGAGCAAATAAGCATCGAAATGCTGGCAAAAGTGATGATTTGCAGCAATAAGAAGGATTTTTGCAGACCGCATAGAATATTATTATATATACAGAGGACATACGGTAGTGTACAGACCGGCATCCGGCCGGCAAGAATAAAGTCCCGGGGACATATCCGCGGATTTGGGAGAGATACCGATGAAAAAAGGAAAAACATCAATAGGTATCGTGATTTTGCTCATAATATTCCTGTATTTTTCATATATCGCTGTAAATCAGCAAAAGATTATTTATGCCAAAAACCTGGAACTTAGCAGGTTAGAGGATAAAATTGCTGGCGAGCAGCTGATAAATGAGGAATTGAAAAAGCAGAGCGAAATGATCCAGAGTGATGAGTATGTTGAAAAAATTGCCCGGGAAAAATTGGGTATGGTGAAGAAAAACGAAAGGGTTTATGTTGATATAGGTAACTGACCAAACTTGTCTTTAAGCCCTCGAGCCCTCATAGATACAGGCTTGACGAAAGAATTTGCATGCTATATAATCGAGTTGCTTATAATGTAGCGCAGCCGGTCATTTTAACGGCATTGACCGTTTTTTGAATTTAAGGAGGATTTTTTTCTGTATGCTTGTTGAGGTTGGTAGCATAGTTCAGGGTAAAGTCGCCGGGATAACCAATTTCGGAGCTTTTATCCAACTGCCTGATGGGAAGACTGGTTTGGTCCACATCTCTGAGATTGCCGAGGAATACGTCACGGACATAAAGAATCATCTGCAGGAAAATCAGCAGGTCAAAGTAAAAGTATTATCGATTGAAAATGGAAAGATCAGCTTGTCGATCAAAAAGGCAGTTGATCCGAAAGAAGCCCGCAGAGCGAGCAGAGTCCCTGCCGAAATAGATTGGGGCCGAAACAGCGGCGAAGACCTTTCATTTGAGGACCGGCTTGCAAAATTCATGAAGGACAGCGAAGAAAGAATACATGACCTCAAAAAGAACTTTGAGTCTAAGCGGGGAAGCAGCGGTTACCGCAGAACCACCCAGTATTTCTAGAAACATTTGTATCTCTGAGGCACTTGCTTTTTAGAAAAGCAGGTGTTATTATTATGTAGTTATTATACATGCCGAAGTGGCGGAACTGGCAGACGCACAGGACTTAAAATCCTGCGGCCCATAAAGCCGTACCGGTTCGATCCCGGTCTTCGGCACCAGGAATACAGGAGTTTTGGGATTGTACCGAAGCTCTTTTGTATGTGCAGAGGATATGGCTGGCACACATCCAGGCAGACACCTGGGCTGTTGTTACAAATTGCCTGAAAAAAAGTAGGCACAAAACTTGCATAAACCGCATTTCGGTGTTATACTATATAAGCGCGGTTGGGTAAGGGCTGCGGCAGCAGGCATCCAACAGCAGAATATACCGCGGGATGGAGCAGTACGGTAGCTCGTCGGGCTCATAACCCGAAGGTCGGGGGTTCGAATCCCTCTCCCGCAACCAATCAAAAAAGAAGCCTGGATCATTGAGATCCAGGCTTCTTTTGCTATTTTCCATGACAAAATGACATGCCTGTTCTGGCATCTCATTTTTATCGGTCTTTTATGCATTTGCGAAACTTATTGTATCTTATCGGCGTGCCTGGGATTCGAACCCATCGACAAGCAATATGAGGAAATCGACAATTTAACTGCAAACATCGCTGAAACAGAAAAATAAAATATGGAGAATGGCGCTTGATTTTATATCAAAGCTGTGGTATAAATATATCATTGATTTAGCACAGTGAAGTGACAATGTGATAAATCGGATAAAATGGTCAAAATTTTGTGAGGGGGAACTTGATATGAGAAAGACGATAAAGTCGATTTCACTGATTCTTGCACTGCTGATGCTGGCGGTGATACTTCCGGGGTGTTCATCTAAGAGCGATTCCGATTACAAGTACATAAAGGATAAGGGTACCCTGGTGATCGGTATCACACAATATCCGCCCATGAACTTCTATGATGAAAACGGCAAGCTTATCGGTTTTGACACCGAATTGGCCGAGGTCGTCTGTGAGAAGCTCGGATTGAAAGCTGAATTTATTGAGATCAACTGGGACTCCAAAGAAGTGGAGCTCAATTCAAAGAACATAGACTGCATATGGAACGGCATGTGCATCACTGAAGAGCGCAAAGAAAACATGAGCATCTCAATTCCTTATATGAACAATGAACAGGCCATCGTTGTGAAAGCTGACAGAGAGGCTGAGATCCTGGCTAATGTGGACGGTCTCATATTGACGGCAGAAGCAGGATCAACAGGAGAAGGCAAGATCCTGGGCACGATCGCCGATGATGGTACTGAGGACGTGTCAGCCAAAGAATTCTTTGCAAACTGCGAATATGTGCCTGCAGATTCCATGGCAAAAGCGCTGATGGAGGTAAAATCCGGCACGGCCGATTTGGCTGTTGTTGACTCAATACTTGCTGTTTACAATGTTGGGCCGGGTACCGATTTTGAGGATCTGGTGACAAATATGGACAACAACTTCGGAGCCCAGCAGTTGGGCATCGCTTTCCGCAAAGGCAGTGACATGACCGAACAGATCAACAAAGTGCTCAAAGAGCTCATGGATGACGGGACATTTGCAGACATTGCTGCACGTTACGGCCTGGAGGGTGTCCTTCTGGAGTAAACAAATTTTCCAGTTGTCACTGGGAAGTCTCCATCGGGTCTTGTGACCCGGTGGAGATTTCATCATTATTCGGAGGAACGGTATGAATATATATATAGCATCGCTCTTCGAAGGATTCTGGCTCAATATCAGGCTGTTCATCCTGACTCTGGTGATGTCCATACCACTGGGGCTTGTGATCACCTTCGGATCAATGTCGAAGTTCAGGCCTCTCAGGTGGCTGGTCAGGACATTTGTGTGGATAATACGCGGAACACCGCTGATGCTGCAGTTGTTCGTGGTACTGTATTCTCCCGGGCTGCTGTTCGGTGTTCCGATGAAGTCCAGGATGACAGCGGCTATCATCGCTTTTGTCGTCAACTATGCAGCCTATCTGTCTGAAATATACAGAGGCGGGATAGAAAGCATACCGAAAGGGCAGTATGAGGCCGGAGCAGTTCTCGGCATGACCAAATCCCAGGTATTTTTCAAAGTAATACTTCTGCAGGTCGTAAAGAGGATAGTGCCTCCGATGAGCAATGAGATCATCACGCTTACGAAGGATACTGCCCTGGCGCGGGTGATAGGGATCGCGGAGATCATAATGTGCGCTGAGCGTTTTACAAAGCAGGGCCTCATATGGCCTCTGTTTTCGACCGGCTTGTTTTTCCTGGTTTTCAATGGTGTCCTGACGCTGGTTCTGGGCTGGCTGGAACGCAAGCTGGACTATTTCAAGGTGTAGGAGGACTGACTGATGCCAATACTTGAAGTGAAAAATATCAGCAAGAGATTCGGAGATACCGAAGTCATAAAGGATATCAGCTTCAGCCTTGAGAAGGGCGAGACCCTGTCCGTAATAGGATCCTCCGGAAGCGGCAAGACTACGCTGCTTCGCTGTCTCAACTTTCTGGAAACACCCGATGCCGGGACCATCACGGTAAACGGTGAAGTCATCTTCGATGCCGCTGATCCGATGTCCAGGAGCGAAAAGGGTATACGCGAAAAGCGTCTGCACTTCGGGCTTGTTTTTCAGTCATTCAACCTTTTCCCCCAGTACACTGCGCTGCAGAACGTGACTCTGGCGGGGATGCTGCTGGCTAAGGAACGCCCTGATTACAAGGAGAGAAAGAGCCAGATACATGAGGAAATAATCAGCAATGCAAAAACCATCCTTGACAGTGTGGGGCTTTCATCCAAACTCGACAATTATCCTCATCAGCTTTCAGGTGGCCAGCAGCAGCGTGTGGCAATAGCGCGCGCACTTGCACTGAACCCTGACATACTGTGCTTTGATGAACCCACCTCCGCCCTCGACCCGGAACTCACCGGCGAGGTGCTGCGTGTGATCCGCGAGCTTGCCGAAAGGAAGACAACGATGATAATCGTAACACATGAAATGTCCTTTGCACGGCAGGTATCCGACAATGTACTGTTCATGGATGAAGGTTTTGTTGTAGAATATGGCCCTCCCGAGCAGGTCATAGGAAATCCGCAGGAAGACCGTACAAAGCAGTTCCTGGAGCGCTACTTTGAGAACGGGAACAACTGACCCCGTTTTTCGGCGGCGGCTATTTTTACTGCCAGCGGAAAAAGTTCCATGGCTGATTTGAGCTCCGACATCGGCGGGAAGGTTGGTGCGATGCGGATCGTACTGTCCTTCGGATCGATCCCGTGGGGATACGGGGCCCCGGCAGGAGTCAGTGTGACACCTGCATCCCGGCACAGGTCCACGATTCGCCTGGCGCAGCCTTCAGGCGCATAATAGCATATGAAATATCCACCCTTTGGACGGCTCCAGGTACCTATGCCTGAGAGCTCCTTTTCCAACACATCCAGTACATATTCGAATTTTGGACGGATTATTCCGGCGTGCTTTGCCATATGTGCCTCCACTGCGGCCTTGTCAGGCAGGAAACGCACATGGCGCAGTTGGTTCAGCTTGTCATAGCATACGAGCTGGTAAGTCAGCAGCGCACTGTGACGGGCTATATTGGCAGGACTTGCCCCCATCGCCGCGATGCCGCCTCCGGCGAATGTGATTTTTGATGTCGATGTGAACATGAGCACTCTGTCCGGGTTGCCACTGGCTTCACAGGCGTCATAGATGTTCATGAGGTGGTCGCGGTCATGCTCATACAGATGGTGCACACAGTAGGCATTGTCCCATATTATCCTGAAATCAGGTGCGGCCGTTTTCATTGAGGCAAGCCGCATGACCGTTTCGTCACTGAATGTTATGCCGGAGGGATTGCTGTACATCGGAACACAGATCAGTCCCTTTACCTCAGGATCCATCACCAGCCGCTCCACCGCATCCATATCCGGGCCGTCAGGTCCGAGCTGTACAGGTATCATCTCTATGCCAAGGGTTTCACACATATGGAAATGCCAGTCGTATCCGGGCACAGGGCATATGAACCTGACCCGGGGCAGCTTTGACCACGGTGTGTCGCCCTCCATGGGGCCGCACAGCAGTGCCCGCGTGAGCGCATCATGGATCATGTTTATACTGGAATTGCCCCCGACAATTATCTGATTGGCCGGAATACCGAGCAATTCGGAGAAAAGGCGTCTGGCCTCAGGTATCCCTGTGGTATCGCCGTAATTCCTCGCGTCGATGCCGTCCTCGCATATAAAATCGCTATCCATGCGAAGCATGGGGACAGAGAGGTCAAGCTGGGCGTTTTCAGGTTTGCCGCGTGACATATCCAGTTTCAGGCCTCGCTTCCTGAATCGTTCATAGCGCTGCCACAGCTCAGTCAGTTCCATCGAATCCATTTGCATCACTCTTTCGGTGGGTCATTCCGGTGTTCAGTCCCGGTATGTGATTCCGTTACTCAGCCCGGAGAACAATCATGGGCAGTCCGGTGATCATCACAGTATCATGTCAATGCCGGTAGCGTTACGGAGCCGTTTGGCATCAGAAGAACGTCTCCTGTCAGTTTCCCGCCGCGCAAAGTGGTGGCCAGGTCCAATGCCTCATCCAGAGACCGGACGATATGCATTTTCGTTTTGGAAAAGTTCTCCGCACCAAAATCGGTGACATAAATAAAGGTATATTTTTCTGCGGTGTCCGCAAACAGGTAGCCTGTATGGGCCCCGATCGAATATTTTTCCCGCAGGGCTGATTCTCTGTCGGGCATGTTATCATAGCCGGTTATTTGCTTTTCTGTTTCAGGTGATCCGAAACCCTCCCGGCTTTCGGAAAGCATGATCATAACACCGCCGGGTTCCGTGCATTCCAGCATGTGGCACAGTGTTTTCAGCGGCTGGTATACGTTTATGTCCTTGGGATATCCGCCAGCCGATGCTATCACCACTGGATAGAGGCGGTCGATGCGGACCCTGTTCATCCTGTCCACAAGTCTGCACGCTTCCTCATGTGCTTTGATCAGATCACCTGCAAAGGCTTTTAAGAACCTGTAATTCTCATCTGCAACAATATTTATGATAAAACAGGGACCCAGCATGAGGGCACCCTCCACCATGTCGAGATGCAGTGGGTTGTCTTCCAGCCGGCCGCTTTTCACATACGGATTACCGCCGCTGCCAGGTCCGCGGTTCAGAGAAAGCGCGTGATTTGCCTGTACGGTTTCTCTGGATGCGATCCCGGGGATCACACTCTTCCTGCCGCCGCTGAAACCCGCAAGGAAATGGTGGAGCACCGCGCCGACAAGTATCACGTGGTCGCTTTCCACAGCGATGGAATTGAGTTTTACAGGAGTACCCCGACTGGTAGTGCCCAGGTATGTAAGATTGCTTTCATCTGAAGGATCATGATCCACTACCCTGACACGGCTGAAAATCTCGTCAGTAACAAGGGCACGCAGTTCATCATCGGTTTGCGCACGGTGAGTGCCTCTTGCACTTATGATTACGATATCCTTGTCCCTGATCCCGGCGCCATTCAGTCTCTCCAGAAGGACACCCAGTATCATGCCCGGATTTTGCCAGCTTCTCGTTTTGTCGCTGATAACTATGCAGATTTTGTCGCCGGATTTCACCATATCTTCGATCCGCCCTGTCCCGATGGGATTGTCCAGCGCATCCTCAATAAGTTCACGCGGCGTGCGTGACGGAAGCTCGACGGTATTTGGCTCCAAAACCAGCTTTATTTGCTCATCCGGCAACCGCACTTCAAATTGCCTGTCACCGTATTTAAGATAATAAGGCATCTTGCCCTCCTTTGCCTTGCTGCGGATCGTATTTCAGAGGATACAGATTCTCTGTATATTGCAAAACATATCTGATGATCCTTATACGGAGTATTTCTTTTACAACTTAGATAATAATATATCACAGGCATTATGTAGACGCAATCTGCATGAAGATAACAGAGGATATGTTATAATAGGTATGATTTTTATCTGAGGGCGGATCGATGAGGGATTTCGGGGCTGCGGACAGCAGCTGACCGGACTCGCGGGCATATGGCATAAAGAGTCCGGGACCGCAGCAGGATCACGGCAAAGCCCGGAACCGCAATCGGATCACAAATGCCCGGAATGAGTTTGTCTGCAGAGAATAAAATAAAGAAAGGGAGCTGAAAATGTATAAACTTATCATATTTGATATCGATGGTACAATGATCGACACAGAGACAGTAGTAAAGAAATCATACAACTACGCCATGGCGGGGGAACTCGGCAGGGATCTCACCGATGAAGAACTGGCAAAGGCCTTTGGCGTCCCAACACTTCAAGCAATGGAAATTCTGGGGGCGAAGGATGCAGAGGCTGCCAGCAGCAAGTTTTTCGAAAGCCTTTTCAAATATTACAGGGAAGGGGTCGAGCTTTTTGACGGGATCGAAGAGCTGCTGCAAAATCTGAAGAAGCGTGGCATCAAATGCGGCGTAGTCACATCGAGAAACAGAGCCGAGGTGGCAAATGATACGACTCTTACTTCGCTGCTGAAATATTTCGAGCATGTCGTCACAGCAGAGGATACACAGAAGCACAAGCCCGAAGCCGAGCCGGTGCTCAAGCTGATGGAGCTGGCAGGTATGGGACCCTCAGGAGTGATTTACATTGGAGATACATACTATGACTTCATGTGCGCCAAAAATGCCGGCATAGATTTTGGCCTGGCAGCCTGGGGGGCCGGTGAAGATGACAGGATCAGACCGGATCACTTGCTGACCAGACCGGCTGATTTGCTGGATATACTGGACCGGAGCCGGGACAGTGAATGAACAGTTGGATCTGCGGCAAGAATGAATTCAGAGTCTGTTAGTGTTTCCATAGTTTTACCGGGATAGGGTCTGTACGGTTGTATCATATGTTATTGACATAATGGAAAAAGAAAAATAAAATAATAATAAACAGCAATAAACGAAAAAGGAGACTCTGCAGTGAACTCATATGTAATAGGAATCGATATAGGAACACAGGGAACAAAAGCTGCGCTTTTTAATGAAGATATGGAAATGATCGCAACGGCATTCGAGGCATCGAAGCTGATATCGCCAAAGCCGGGGACTGTCTGGCAGGAGCCGGATGACCTGTACGCTTCATGTGCGGCAACCATAAGGGAATTGCTGGACAAATCAGGTGTCGCGGCGAAAGACGTGGCGGCTGTGGGGATCGATGGCCAGATGGCCGGGATCATGGGAATAGATGAGAGCGGAGAGGCATCGACATACTACGATTCATGGCTTGACACCAGATGCGGTAAATATATGGAAGAGATGCGCTCCAGGGCAGGTAAGCGCATAATCGAACTGAGCGGCGGACCTGCCACATATGTACATGGCCCCAAGATACTCTGGTGGAAAAATGAGCATCCGGAGGCATATGAGAAGACCGCAAGATTTGTCATGCCGCAGGCCTATGTGGTGGGCAGGATGACCGGGCTTTCAGCCAGTGAAGCATATTTTGACTATACTCATCTGCATTTTTCATGCCTGGCTGACAATGCCGGCAAACGCTGGTCAGATGAACTGCTGGAAACCTTTGATATAGACAAGAGCAAGATGCCGCGGATCGTATCTCCCTTTGAGGTGGTCGGCAGGGTCACGAAGGACTTTGCAGCAATATCCGGACTTGTTGAGGGGATCCCCGTGGTGGCAGGCTGTGGAGACACGGCCGCGAGCACGTTTGGATCAGGGATGTTCGACAGGGGGCAGATACTGGATTGCGCAGGTACTGCGTCTGTTTTGTGCAGCGTTGTTGACAGTTTTGTACCGGACGTTGAGAATGAGACGCTGACGATGATGAGAAGCCCTGTTGACGGGCTGTTTCTGCCACTGGCCTATATCAGCGGCGGAGGGATGTGTGTTCGCTGGTTCCGGGATACGCTGAGTGGAAAGCCTGCTGCCAGCTACGATGTACTGGAGAAGGAGGCCGGACCTGTCGAGCCCGGAAGTGAAGGATTGTATTTTATACCGCACTTTTCAGGAAGAGTGCTGCCGAGCAACACCGATCTGAAGGGCTCATGGCTGGGACTGGATTTCAAACATACCCGCGGACATATGTACCGGGCTGTCATGGAATCGATAGCGTATGAATACAAGTTCTATCTGTCCGTCCTGCGGAGTCTGTACCCGGATGATGACTTCAGAAGCATGGTTACCATCGGCGGTGGAGCCAAATCCGCACTTTTCAGCCAGATCAAGGCAGATGTGCTCGGAGTCGATGTTATGGTATTTGAAACAGGCGAAACTGCTCTGCTGGGCAGTGCTGTGATAGCAGCATGCGGCGTGGGGATGCTGTCCGACTACAAACAGCCGATACGCCGGGTCATGAAAAAGAGAGCGGAATATCTCTCTGATGCTGAGAAGCACAGGGCTTACAGTTTTTATGCAGATGCTTACCTGAAGGCCATCGATCAGGTGACGCCGTTTTATAATTCAGTGGCTCAGAAGGGTTCTTCCGCGCAGAGCCAGATAGGTTGATTTTGCTCATTCCAACGGGGCCACCGCCCGTTGTTTGGAGATAATGAAGGGTAAAGGAGCATAAATTATGGCGAAGCAAACCGGAGCGATGCTGGCTCAAGTGCGTCAGCAGGCTATTGCTGAACTGGTCCACAAAATGGGCAACATCACTGTCAACGATCTTTGTACAAAATTCAACGTGTCACCGGCTACGATCAGAAACGATCTGCGCAGCCTGGAAAGCCGCAGCATCATCAAGCGCACCCACGGAGGTGCCATCAGCACGAGCAAAATGGTATATGAACTGAGCACGGTTCAGAAGGAAGTCCAATGTATCGATGAAAAGAGGGCGATAGCACAGGCTGCAATGGAATTTATACAGGAGGGCGATGCGATAGCGCTCGATTCGGGCACTACGACTTTTGAACTTGCCCGGCTGCTGACAAACATCAAGAATCTTACGGTAGTTACGAATGATTTGCAGATCGCATCATGGCTTGAGCAGAATTCTTCGGTGAACATAATGCTTGCGGGCGGACAGGTGCGGCGAAATTTCCGATGCACCACAGGTCAGTCGGCTCTGGATATGCTTGCGATGCTGCATGTTGACAAAGCATTTATTGCAGTTAACGGGGTGAGCATAAAAAACGGACTCACCACACCTGCTATGGACATGGCCTATATAAAGAAACAGATGATAGACTCTGCAGACAAGGTGATACTACTTGCAGACAGCAGCAAAATAGGACGGACCGCATTTGTGACTTATTCTCCTGTTTCAGTGCTGGATGTAATGATCACGGATGAACATGCCGACAAGGGGTTTGTGGAATCGCTGCGCAGTGCGGGAGTCAATGTGGTGAGCGCAAAGGCCGCCGTTATGGGTTGAAGCTGAAGAGGTGAAAGCGGATGGTAACGTTCCTCGGCCAGGCGGGTATATCCGCTGCCGGGGAGTGTCACCATCCGCTTTTTGTTGGGGGATGTCAACAGTAACAAAAAGCGCATGTCGGTATTTTAACCTGGCATGCGCTTTTTTGGCACTGTTATTCAGCAGTACAATATATCTCCCGGAGGTGCAGGGTATTCCTCAAGAGTGCATGTCATTACCAAATATCCCAGATATACCCGGCGATGAGGAGTGTTGGCACACTGTTTTCAGCAGGGAAATGTCTCCAATATCCAGTAAACCGATAATAAACGATAAAATTCGATAAAAAACGATTGAATCTTTATTGTCAAAAGGTTATAATAATATCAAAAAGGGTTGACAGGAGCTAACGGAATATGAACAGACGTGATTTAGGTATTTGTTTGATCGGATGTGGACGTGCCGGGATGATCCATGCCCGTAATTTTATGAACAAGGTCCCGGGTGCACGTATGACTGCAGTTGTTGACGTAGTCGAGGATGCGGCAAAGGCTGCCGCAGCGGAGCTGGGTATCAGCAAATGGTATACGGATTACAGGCAGATCCTGGACGACAAGGATGTCGATGCTGTAGTAGTTGTTTCTCCTACCAATCTGCACAGGGATATAGTTATCGATTGCGCTAACGCAAAAAAACATATCTTCTGCGAGAAACCCATGGCAATGAATACACAGGAATGTGACGAAATGATCGAAGCATGTGAAAAAAATGGCGTAAAGCTGCAGATAGGCTTTATGCGCCGCTTCGATGAAAGCTTCGTGGAAGCCAGGAGGCTGCTTGATGCAGGGGTCATAGGAGATCTGGTCCAGATCCATTCCTGTACCCGTGGTCCGAGCAAGCCCCGCCCGTGGATGTACGACCTGAAAAAATCCAACGGCATACTTGCTGAAGTCAACAGCCATGATATTGATTCGATACGCTGGTTCGCAGGCAGTGAGATAAAGGAATTGTACGCAGTGGCGGGCAATTTCAGAAATCCGGAGGCCAAAGCCGAATATCCCGATTATTATGACAGTGTGCTGATGAATGGCGTTTTTGAGAACGGCGTACAGTTTTCGATCGACGGTGCGGCATATGTCCAGTACGGATATGATTCAAAGATGGAGATAGTAGGCACGAAAGGAGTCCTGCAGGTAGGCAGGTCGGATGCCAATTTCGTCAAATGCACCACTGTGGACAATGGTACCTCGACTCCATTTATAAGCAGCTGGATGGTACTCTTTGAGGATGCGTATCTTGCAGAAGACATCGCATTTGCAGAAGCGATACTCAATGATACTGAAACAGCAGTAACAGGTTGGGACGGAAGGCAGGCAGTGAGTATAGTCGAAGCGGGCAATCGTTCTATAAAGGAAAAATGTATAGTGAGATTGTAAACAGCAGGATCATCAGCAGGCAAGAAAACAGGTTGGCAGGCAGTGGAGGCAGGATTATTCGAGTGCCGGAAGGCGTAAAGGAGGGTCATGAATGCTCAGTTTAAAGCTTTACGGTCCCAACGACATAAGATTGACGGAAACCGATATACCGGTGATCGACGACAATGAGCTGCTTTTGAAAACGGAAGCGGCAGCTTTGTGCGGAACCGACATCAGGATGTGGCAAAACGGATACAAAGGTGTGGATGAGGATCATCCCCTTACATTGGGCCATGAGTTTGCCGGGACCATTGTCAAGGTTGGAAAGAATGTACCATTTTATAAAGAAGGCATGAAGGTGGCTATGCAGCCCAATATCGGCTGCGGCATATGTGATCGCTGTGTATCAGGTGATTTTCACCTCTGTGAGGATTACCGCGCATTCGGGATAAATATGGACGGCGCATTTGCAGAATATGTAAAAATACCTGCAGATGCCGTACTGCGCGGAAACCTGATGCTGCTGCCCGAAGGGGTGACCGCGGAGGAAGCGGCAGTGACTGAGCCTCTTTCCTGCGCATACAACGGCTTCACAAAATGTTTTGTAAAACCAGGCGAATATGCGCTTGTGGTCGGTGCAGGACCTATAGGAGTCAGTCATGCGATGCTGCTCCACATGGCAGGGGCCTCGGTGCTGATGAACGACCTTTCCCGGGAAAGGCTGGATATGTGCAAGAAAATAATGCCGTATATCGAGACTTACAACGGAAATGACCTGGCAGGCTTCGTAAAAGACTGGACCAGAGGTCGCGGTCTCGACATAGCTATCACCGCGTGTCCGGTACCGCAGGTGCAGTCAGCGGTACTGCCTATGATGAATTACGGGGGAAGGGTGAACTTTTTTGGCGGCATACCGGCTGACAAACAGCCTGTCCCCATCGATACGAACATCGTGCATTACAGGGAGCTCTATTTGACCGGGTCGACCAGATCCAGCATTGCACAGTTCCGAAAGACACTCGAATTCGTATCGCAGGGTCTGATAGATGTGAAATCCATGATAACAGACCGTTATGAATTGAAGGATATTAAAACGGCTTTTGAAAACGTACGGGCTGCTAAGGGTATTAAGCATATCATCACGTTCTGATAAGCTGCCCGGATATAGATCGTTATTTTAATGTACTGGGAGGTTTGACAAATGAAAGTACGTCTGGTTCCATTGTATTTTGCCGAAGCCAATGAAAGGGAAAGGCAGGAGTTTCAGGAACAGATGGCGCGACTTCGGGATTTTTACGGGGAAGTTGCTGAATTCCTGCCCGAGGTATGTGTGGGTGACCCGATACCTGAAGCGGATGCCATAGTTTTTCCGCAACTGATCTTTGCGGCATTTCGGCATGATGATGAGATGAAATCCTATAATCTGCCTATGATCGTGCTCACGTCCCGGTTTGGGACCGTTGAGATGTGGGACTGGGAAATCGTTACGTATCTGCGGGATTTGGGCTGCACGGTATTTTCACCTTACAGCATCGAAATGGCCAAAACTGTCATGCGGGCTATCGCTGTCAAACGCAGCCTGAAGCAGGGAGCCAAATTCCTGATGTTCCAGGATTCGCCCGGTGAAGGCATGCAGGCGAACATTTTCAAGCGCTTTTACTGGTGGGAGAAGGAAAGCACGGAAATGATGGAGGAAGTTTTCGGCTGCAAGCTGATATACCGCAGCTGGAAAGAAGTAGGTGACCGTGCGAAGCAGATCTCAGATGAAGAGGCACTGAAGGTAAGTGCGGATTGGGATATCAACCAGGAAGGCGTCAGCCAGATGGCGTTCCTGCGCGCAGTCAAGATATATATCGCGGTGAAGGAAGTCATTGATGAGATAGGAGATGTGGCAGGGGTAGGATCCAACTGCCTGAATGAATCGTTCAATTGTGACACTACGCCTTGCCTGGCGTGGAATATGCTGTTCGAACGAGATAATATCATATGGGCATGTGAAGGCGATACGCTGACATTGCTTTCGACATATATAATTTATCGCACCATCGAAAAGCCTATAATGATGACGAATCTGTATCCGTTTCTGGTGGGCATGGCTGCCCTCGCACATGAGAAGATCGACAAGTTCCCTGATATAGAGGATCCTGACAATCATGCACTTGGGGTCCACTGCGGCTATTTCGGCCTTGCGCCGAGGAGCTTTTGTACCGAGTGGACACTGCGGCCAAAGGTTCTTGAGATCGTGAACGACGATGCTATTATGGTAGACTGCCGCTTCCCCAAAGGAAAAGTGACATTGGCCAAGATATATCCCGGTTTCAGGAAGCTGAGCGTCATCGAGGCGGAAATAGAAGACTATGTCCAGTATCCGGGCTCTGATTGCAGGAATGGTGCATTGATACGCTATAAGGACGGGCATAAGGTGATGGATGAGCTGTGCTCTCACCATTCCCTCATAATAGTCGGTGACGTAAGACCGCAGCTCAGACAGTTGGCAAAGGTATTCGGTTTCAGTGTGACGGAAATGTAGTTGGAGCATACAGGTAGGTATTTATCTCATCAGGTCATAGCTGAAGTTTATTGCCCCGCGGCGCCTGGGAGCCTGCGCACCCCGGTGCCGCGGGGCATTGATTTTGCCTGTGTAACCTGCAAAGCATCAAAGAGGCATCTGAGTTATTGAGAGATTGTGGGATAGAATGTCCTGAGAAATTCATTCATTTCTGCTTATCAGTTAGGTTACTTTTCTCAGTTCTTCTATTATTTTCGTTTTTTGTTATCGTTTCCTGTCTTTTCACTTTAAACATGGGGATGTTATTATCGATTTTTAATGAAATTTATCGTTTATTATTGACATGTGACAAATCTATTGATATATTAATCTATGTAAAATGATTATAACAACTTAGTGAATTATCGATTATCAAGAAAGCATTAAACTTCTGAAAGACACGACCCAAGCGGATTTACAGCAACAGCAGACAAGAAAATGACTATGGCAAACGATGGAGAAATTGTTATGATGATTGGTGCAAGCTCATATATTTGGGTATCTCCGTTCACAACAGACACTGTAGAACAACTGGCACATGCGAAAGAAATAGGATTTGATGTATATGAAATCGCTGTGGAAAGGCCTGAGCTTATCGACGAGGAGAAGGTGCTCGCTGAGGCGCAGCGCACAGGGATAAAGATATATGTCTGCGGAGCATATGGCCCGACCAGGGATATCAGCAGCGATGTGGCTGAATACCGCGACAATGGCATGGCATACGGAAAGCGTCTTATTGATATGGCAGCCGTACTGGGCTCACCATATGTGGCCGGCCCGATGTATGCTGCCGTGGGAAGGACGCGTCTTGCTGACAGGCAGGAAAAGCAGCGCCAGACAGATTATGCTGTCGAAAACATGAAGCGCCTTGCTGAATATGCCTCGAACAAGGGAGTAAAGCTGGCGATCGAGCCACTGAACCGCTTTGAAACTGATTTCATAAATACTGTTGAACAGGGTCTGCATTTCCTTGACCTTATCGGATATGACAATGTTGGTTTTCTGCTGGATACATTCCACATGAACATAGAGGAAAAGTCGATACCCGATGCTATTCGATCTGCTAAGGGCAGGATATTCGATTTTCATGCCTGTGCCAACGACCGCGGCACTCCGGGACAGGATCACTTCAATTGGGAGGAGATCCGTGATGCGCTGGAAGATGCGGAGTACAGGGGACCAGTCGTTATTGAATCTTTCACAACAAAAATCAGGGAAATTGCAAAAGCAGTATCATTATGGCGGCCACTGGCTGAAAGCCCGGACCGCCTCGCCCGGGACGGATTGCGTTTTTTGCGCTCTGTTTTCGGATGAATTTATGTGACACACACGGCATCTGCCGTTTGTGATAAAAAACATTTTCCAACAAGGAGGAAGAAAATGAGAAAACTACTAGCAATCTTACTGTGTTTAGCACTGGCAGTGTCGGTTGCAGCATGTGGTTCACAGCAGCAGCCTTCACAGGAACCGGGCAAGACACCGGCGGAAACCCCGTCAAACACTCCTGAAGAGACACCGGGGACCGGCGAAAAGGGTCTGGTTGGTATTTCAGTTCCTGAAGCTCCGACAGGCTGGGTTGCAGCGGTCCAGTGGGCAGCTGACCAGACAGCGAAGAGACTTGGACTCAACTATAAGCTCCTCGTCTCGGCAGATGAGAATACCCAGGCTAACCATATCGACGAATTGATCCAGCTGGGTTGTGAAATCATCGTTCTGATGCCTCACAACGATACACTGGGTACTGCTGCACAGAAGATCAAGGACGCAGGTATCACTCTTATCAACTTCGACCGTACTCTTGGTGCAACAGAGCCTGACTACTATGTAGCGGGTGACAACTACAGCATGGGTGTTATCGGTGCCGATTACATCGCTGAGAAGCTCGGTGGTAAGGGCAAAGTAGTTATTGCCAACATCCCTGCTTACGGTGAAATATTCAACACACGTGTCAAAGGCTTCAGAGACACAGTAGCAGAGAAGTATCCTGAAATCGAGATCCTCCAGGAATATGGCGCTGAAAACGGTGCTCCGGAAACCGGCCTTCGTATCATGACTGATATACTGACCGCTTATCCGGAAGGTATTGACGGGATCTATTCAACAGACGATGAGCTTTCCATCGGACTCATCCAGGCTATCAACGAAGCAGGCCGTATAGGCGACATCAAGGTCATCACAGGCGGCGGTGGTTCACAGGCTTACTTCAAGGTTATGGAACAGTATCCGGAGATGGCTATATCTTCACAGACCTATGATCCTTACATGATGATCACGGCTGTTGAGATCGCAGCAGGACTTCAGGAAGGAAAGACTTATGACAAACAGGTCATCATTCCTCCGAAGACTCTGGACCGCGGAACCTATCAGGCATGGCTGGATGAAAACGGCATCACACCTGAAGCTCCGTACTAATAAACGTTGTGGGTGATCCTGGCGCTGGGATCCGCGATGATACGCAACAAATGATGAAGCGCTGTAACTGAAGAATTGTACGGGAGACGGCGCCGAGCCGTCTCCTGTATAAACATAATGCTTTAGAAAACAATATGTAGCAGACTGTTTATTTATCATTGAGTCACAGTGTCGCTGTGATTTCGGAAATAACGAGGCAATAAATATCGACCGCCTCGTTGGAACACTACTGAGGTATGAAAATTTCTGCAAGCGGGGGAATTTTCTTTGAACCGAAGGGCTATAAGTGAGGAGACCAAAATGGAAAAATGCTCATTGCAGATGAAAGACATTGTTAAATCGTACAGCGGAGTCACGGTTTTAAAAGGTGTCAGTCTCAATGTGCGGCAGGGCGAAATCCACGCACTGTTAGGCGAGAACGGGGCAGGCAAAACGACGCTTATGAATATCCTGGGAGGAGTAGTCCCCAGCGATTCAGGAGAGATCCATCTGTTCGGAAAACCGGCAAAGATCAACTCCCCGGCAGACTCTCAGGCATTGGGTATTGCATTCATCCACCAGGAACTGAATGTTGTCAACGACCTTAAGGTTTATGAAAATATGTTCCTTGGTCGTGAACTGTATAAAAAGAGTGGAATACTCGATGCAAAACGGATGTGTGAGGAAACGGCCAAAGTATTCAAAAAGATGAACGTTTCCATAGATCCCAGAGAGGTGATGAGGGATCTCCAGACGTCGTACAAACAGATCGTTGAAATAGCAAAAGCACTATTGATGGATGCAAAACTGATCATAATGGATGAGCCGACCACGTCATTGACACAGAAAGAGATAGATAATGTTTTCAGTATCATTCGCGGCCTTACAAAAGATCACGGAGTCACAGTAATATTTATTTCACACAAGCTCGGAGAAGTCGTGGACATCTGTGACAGCTACACAGTCCTGCGAAATGGTGAAAACGTGGCCTCCGGAAGTATTACACAGCCGGACGGATCCAAGATAAAACAGGACGATCTCGCAAGGATGATGGTCGGTAAGGATGTACTGAACCAACAGGTTTACGAAGACCATGAAATAGGCGAGGTAGTACTGGAAGTAAAAGATATGACAGTTGGAGACCGCGTAAAAGGAGTCAGCTTTACGCTGAGGGAAGGAGAGATCCTCGGGATCACGGGCCTTCTTGGTGACGGGAAGGATGAGTTGGTACGTGCCCTGTTTGGTGACCTGCCGCATACGGGTACCATAATCAAAAACGGGAAACCACTGTGTGTAGGACATCCGTCACAGGCTAAAAAGTGCGGGATCGGCTATTTGCCGCCCAACCGGAAAGAAAATGCCATCATCAAGGATTTGTCGGTCCAGGACAACATCAATATCACGGTGTTGGAAAAATGCCGATGCGGGATCGCTCTCAGTCGCAAAAGGGAAAGAGCTGTTGCACAGGAATACTGCGAGAAACTGCGCATCAAAACAAGTAATATAATGAACAAGATAACAAGCTTGTCAGGCGGCAATCAGCAAAAGGCAGTGCTTTCAAAATGGCTCAATGCCAAACCGGACATCATGATAATGTCCAACCCTACACAGGGTGTGGATGTGGGTGCCAAAAACGAGATATATGCCGAGATTATGAAGCTTGCCAGGCAAAAAATAGGAATTATCGTAACATCGGGCGAAGCCCAGGAAATCATCAAGCTATGCGACCGCGTACTCGTTATGTATCATGGAGAGCTGCGGGGAGAGCTGCGTCGCGATCAGCTGACAGAAGAGAACATTATGATACTGTCCACAGGAGGCAGCTTAAATTAACATTTGGGGAGACGGGAAAAATGCAAAACACAACTTCCAAACAGAGATTTGGTTCTCTGAAAAAGATCGCGAGTAACAACAGCATCGTTCTGGTAGTGCTTGCGATGATATTCGTCGCGACATTGGCTGAAGGTTCTCAGTTCCTGTCGCTGCAGAACTTTATGAACATTCTGCGTAACCATGCGGTTATAGGGATAATTGCACTGGGAATGTCGTTTGTGATCATATCAGGCAATATTGACCTGTCTGTCGGTGCTCAGATGGTGGCAGTAGCAGCCATTACAGTATCTTTTGTCAACAGCACCGGTAATGTGGTACTGGGTCTCATTATTGCGGTGATAGCAGGTTGTGCCATGTCCACGATCACCGGCATAATCGTCACAAAGGGACGTGTTCCGTCATTTATCGTAACGCTGGGCATGATGTATATTTACCGTTCATTGTGCATGTTCTTCATGCAGGGCGGCGGGTTCTATCTCGACAAGACAAAGGCGCCGTTTTACACTCAGATATCGAATTACATGCTGTTCGGCAAGATACCCATGCCAGTTATCTATTACGCTATAATGTTCGTGCTGTTCTGGTTCATATCCAGATATACGAAGCTCGGGCGCCATATATATGCAGCGGGCTCGAATGAAAAGGCCACACGCCTTTCAGGCATCAATACCGATAAAATCAAGATACTGGCGTTCACTCTCCTGGGACTTGCCATATCGGTGGCCGCCATTGTGGAAAGCTCACGCATGGGCTCCATCAACTCGACATCATCGGGCAACGCATATGAACTGAACGCCATAGCCATGACAGTTATAGGCGGCATCTCAATGGAGGGCGGCAAAGGCAGGATGTCAGGAGCGCTCTTCGGTATGCTGATCCTTGGGATCATAAACAATATGATTACATTGCTTGGTGTGAATGTATACCTGATAAATGCATTCAAGGGCATTATCATCATCGCGGCTGTACTCCTTCAGAGGAAGGACAGGGAACTGTGATCATAATGTGTGATCCGAAACATGATATTTGTCAGGAATCCGGATCTGTGAACCAAATCGGTGATCCTGACTGCAACCAGATTATCGATCGGCTGTATGCCGGTTGATAATTTGGTAATTATAAAAATAAAACAACAGGAGGGTTAATTATGAAGGTAGGAATCGACAGTTATTGTTTCCACAGGTTCTTCGGAGAAGTGTACGATTTTCAGGAAAAACCTGAAAAACTCAAAACAGTAGACGACTTTCTTGAATTTGCAAAAAAACTCGACGTTGACGGTGTATCGCTTGAAACTTGCTTCCTTCCAAGTCTTGAAGACGGATATCTGAAGGAGCTGGGAGCTAAGCTGAAGGACTATGGTTTTGATTCAGTATTCGCCTGGGGTCATCCCAATGGTCTCGAACGCGGCCTGAATCCTGATGCTTTTGAAGAGATGAAGGCACTGATACCCAAAACTCGCCTTCTCGGTACTGATGTAATGCGTATTACAGGTTCTGCATTCGACTGGCGTCATGAGAATCATCGCGAGCACATCGACAGACTTATACCCATGTTCAAGGAAGCTGTCAAAATTGCCGAAGCAAATGGCGTGAAGCTGGCAGTGGAGAACCATATCGACTATACATCAGATGAAATACTTGAAATGATCGAAGCAGTGGATTCTCCCAATTTCGGTGTGAACTTTGACACAGGAAATTTCCTCCGTTTGCTGGACGATCCTGTGGCAGGCATGGAAAAACTTGCTCCGTATGTATTTTCAACTCATATCAAAGACCTGAAAATGCATCCGACAGCCAAACCCACTGACTGGTATTTCTTCTGCGGCGTACCTGTCGGCTTTGGCATGGTGGACAACTACAAGCTGGCTGAACTGCTCCATAAGGCAGGCTACAAAGGCTTCCTTGCAGTAGAGATCGACGCTCCGGCTCCTGAGTGGCTGGGTATGGAGGAAGAGGCCATTTCTATCAGTGTAAAAAACCTGAAGAAAATCGCAGCAAATTTTCCGTAAACCTTGCTGTTGATGTGCACTGTTAGAGGGAAAGGAGTGTTAGCATGGGAAAGAAGAAAATAAATATTGCCATGATAGGCGGCGGCTTCATGGGGAAGGCGCATAGTAACGCATGGCGCAGGGTGAATGAGTTTTTTGACACAGACTTTGAGCCGGTACTCAAAGTTATAGCAGGCAATAAGACACCCCTTGAAGATTTTGCGGAAAGATGGGGGTATGAAGAGGTTACTTACGACTGGCGCTCTGTTATGGAGCGGGATGATATCGATGTGGTCGATATAGGCACTCCCACATATGAACACAAGGAGATGGCTATTGCTGCCGCAAAGGCAGGTAAGCACATAGTGTGTGAGAAACCGTTCACTCTGACATATGCAGATGCGAAGGAAATGCTGGATGCAGCTGAAAAGGCAGGTGTAGTGCATTATCTCAACCACAACTACCGCAGAGCGCCTGCTGTAGCATATGCAAAGCAACTGATCGAAGAAGGAAGACTCGGTACTATATATCACTGGCGTGGCGCATATCTGCAGGACTGGATCACTGATCCTGATTTCCCCCTGTCATGGCAGCTTCAGAAGGATAAAGCCGGCGGCGGCCCTCTGTTTGACCTGACATCACATGCAGTGGACCTTGCGAGATTTTTGATAGGTGAGCCAGAGGCTGTCACGGCAGTCAACAAAACCTTCATTAAAAAGCGTCCGCTTCCTGGCACCGGCGCTACTGCATTTACCGCCGGCACTGGCACCAGCACGACTGAAACCGGTGACGTAGAAGTAGATGATGCATCATTCGCTATAGTTGAATTTGCCAACGGCGCGCTTGGCAGCGTCGAATCTTCAAGATTTGCTGTTGGAAGAAAGAATTACAATTACTTCGAGGTATATGGCAGCAAAGGAGCGATCGTATTCAATCTCGAGCGCATGAATGAGCTGGAGTATCTGGATTTCACACAAAGCAGCAGTGAACAGGGCTTCCGCAGGATAATCGTGACAGAGAGCGATCATCCTTATCTGTCGGCATGGTGGCCGCCGGGACACATCATCGGATATGAGCATACTTTTGTGAATGCATTCTATGACTTCCTGAAGGCAGTTGCGGGTAAGGGAACTGTTAAACCGGACTTCAACGACGGGGCACAGATCATCCGCATACTGGAAGCGATACGCAAATCCAGTGATGAAGGGCGCAGAGTCACCATAAGTGAAATAAAGTAGAAAAAGCTGCGCATAGAAAACACTGAAGGTGCATCATTGATGCACCTTCAGTTGTATCAAAGCCTCTGGGATTTTGCACATAAGATAGAAAACTCTGTTTTGTGTACAAAAGACGCTGATGTTCAGAAAATGTATTTGGGGGAATTTCATTCTATGAGGGAAGAGTCTGTAACACCAGGTATATCAGTCGGCAGAAAAGGATTGAGCCTCAGGGCGAAATTGGCAGCAACGCTGCTTTTGATATCAGTTATCATGGCAGTGATCGGGATCATGGGACAGCTGGCACTCAGCCAGTCCGTCGAGCGACTGGATGAGATGGTGGAGACTACTATCATCGGCAACACGATAATAGAAGATCTCGATACTGTGATCAACAGCACTGACAAGTATCTGCAGGAAAGGACAGAAGAGCATAAAAACGCAGTAGCGGAGGCGCTGGACCGCATAAGCGGAAACCTTGAAAAACTTGCTGAATGAAATAAGCACGCAGTCGGACAGTGTGTCGGAACTTATGGAAAATGGACTGACTGCCGCAAACAACAGCACGAAATCTGCAAGACAGTCAGGAGAAGCATTCAATGCCATACTAACAACAAGCAGCGAATCGGCGGAAAGCATTTCTGCCGTTGCTGAGGTGATAAGAAAGATAGAAAAGCAGATATCGGACGTCAGCAGACTGAGCCATGAGATCGATGAGATTTCCAGGAAGACGACGGAAGGGACATCGGAAATAGCAGCTGTCATCGAGGAGCAGACTGCCAACCAGCAGGAGGTACTGTCCTCTGTTTCTCTGCTGTCGGATCTGTCGGTCGAACTGAAGGATATGATAAGCACATTCAGGACAGGAAGCTGACAAAGCAGTAACTGACAGAACAGGAGGCTCACAAGGATAACTGCAGTCGGCATGATGCAATGAGACTGCATGGTATAAGAGATGTCCGACCTGCAGGGCAAGTGATAAAGAAAAAGACAAAGGAAATCAGAAAAATGAAGAAAAAGCTCGATCCTGTATATTTGCTTTTTGCGTGTCTGTGCTGCGGAGCGTTTGTCGTTTATGCCATTTATGTTAATTCATTTGGACCGAACGCGTCGCTGATAATGAAATATTTCAATATCACTGAAAGCAGACACGGCTTCATAATTACGGTCCAATCCATTGGAGGGATAATAACAGCTATTTGGCTGTCACTGTTTGGCGAGAGGTATAACAAGATATATGTCATATCTCTGTGCCTTGCTTTGATGGCAGCGGGCAGTATCCTTACAGGTGTCATCCCTGCATTTTTTCCAGCCGGAGGATACATGCTGCTTCTTGTTTTCGTGCTGATTGCCGGTATCGGGTACACCGGGATCGATGTAATGATGAACGGAGTGATCACAGAAACCTATCCGGAGCGCAAAAGCACGATACTGCCTGTTGCTCATGCTTTTTATTCAACAGGAGCAATGGTGGCGCCTCTTTTCGTTACACTGACAGTAAATGCGGTGAAAGCGGAGACATTTTCCACACCCTTTCTGCTGGTCGGTATTCTGTCAGCAGTGGTCTTTGCCGCCTATCTGGTTACCGGCAGGAAAATAATGCCTTCTACTCCGTATGCGGACATGAAAGCCTTCAAAATCAGGGCGAATGAAAATCCGGCAGAGATTTTCAGGACCTTGAGAGCATGGCTGATTTTGTTTGCATGTCTGCTTTATTTCAGCTTCATGTACGGGCTGTCCGTATGGATGCCCACATTTTTTCAGCAGGAAAGAGGACTGGGGCACCAGTTGTCGGGACTCATGTCCACGATATTTTTCTTTGGTGCGCTTTTGATGCGTTTTGTTTCTCCTCTCTTTTTCAGGCGCATGCAGGTTGAAAGATTTTATGTCGTGTCGGGAATCCTGTCGGCAGTCTGTATGTCAGCAGCTTTTTCTGTCGGCTCTGATCTGACACCGGTGATAGTATTGCTGGTTTTTGCCGGTGGTTTTTTGCAGGGAGCCAACACCATAGCACTTGTCATGATAAGCTGCAATGAGTTTCCCGAGAGAACGGCATCAGCTTCAGCCATAACTGTTCTGGCTTTCAATCTTGCTGCTATGTCGATGCCGCTGGTGATCGGGTTTCTTGCAGAGAGGGCAGGTTTTCTGTTTCCGATGTATCTGCTGACACTCTGTATGGCAGGCTCGGTCCTGATAATATGGATCGGACGGCGTTTCGCTTTCAGGCAGACAAGCGACAGGAAGGCATCGTGAGCGATAAGTGGAGGACAGCCGGGCTGGAACTGTAACGAAGAGAAATGTTATAGCACCTTTTGCTGCAATACTTATAAGTTTTCCGGCGGGATTGATATGGTTCTTTTCAGAAAATAAAATTTAAGGAATCCGAAAAGAGGTCATGTTTCTTATGCAGAAATATGACCTCTTTTGTTTTACATTTACATGATGCCGCATTTCCTGTCTGGCATGAATACCTGCTATCACCGGGGATAATTGACTCTTTGTTCGTCTCTGTTTTGCAAAAGTCGTAAAAGTTATTTTGGCGTCGTGGATTTCGGGGTTGAAATATCTTTTTCAATACAGGGGGATGGTTCAGCAATTCGAAAATGTATCCTCATCTATTGCGCTGGATATCGATTTCATGTATAATAATTATCACCAAGTAATAATATTTAGTAATATGATGAAGTGATAACAGCTTGGATCCTGCATCTTGTGCTCTAAATTTTGAATGAGGGAGAGGCTGGTATGAAGAAAGGTGTAAATATCAGTATCAAAAACGGCAGAAGAGTCGTTGAAGGTCTTGGCTACTATGAGCCGAGAATAGTTAATGATCTTAGAGAACTGGTCAGAGGAAGCGCTGCAAGATACGGTGACAAGCCGGCTTTCAGGTTCAGGGATAAAGCCGGCAATATAGTCCGCAGATCCTACAATGATCTCAACTTTGATGTGGACTGTCTCGGAACTGCAATGACAGCGTTAGGCATGAAGGGTCTGAGGATTTCGATAATAGGTGAGAATCGCTATGAGTGGGGAGTATGCTATTTTGCGATCGTTAACGGGACAGGAGTGGCAGTGCCGCTTGACAGGCACCTTCCTGAAAATGAGATCGAGAATCTCACCACCAGGGGGAAGGTAGAAGCCATTTTTTACAGCCCGGCCTATCATGACACGATGCTGGAGATATCAAAGAAAAACGATGCCATCAGGTTTTTCATATGCATGGAAAAGCCTGAGGTTGAAACAGTTGACTCCAATGACCCGGACAGCCTTGGAGCAGACATGGCAGCGGACGATCCCAGGTTCATGACCCTGCCTGATCTGATCGAAAAAGGGAGAAAGCTTCTTGAAGCAGGTGACAGATCGTTTATAGACGCAGATATCGACAGAGAGAAGATGTCGGTGCTGCTGTTTACTTCGGGTACGACAAGTACATCAAAGGGCGTTATGTTGTCTCACTCCAACCTGGCAGCCAATGTTTCGTCGATAACCTCGATAATAAACATTAATGAAAAAGACACCCATCTGTCACTGCTGCCGCTGCACCATACATTTGAGAATACGGTGGGGCTGCTGTTCATGCTGCACAGTGGTGCATGTATCGTGTATGGTGACGGTATAAAGCACATCGTACAGAATATGAAAGAATACAATGTATCTATTCTTGTTGCAGTGCCGGCTATTTTCGAGGCCATGTACAGAAAGCTGCAGGATGGGATAAGAAAGTCGGGTAAGGAAAGACTGATCAAAGTGCTGACAGGTGTATCGAATTTGCTCAGGGCAGTGGGGATCGATATAAGGAGGAAGCTGTTCAGGAGCATTTTCGAGAAGATCGGGCCCAATCTCAGGATAGCAGTGTCGGGTGCCGCAGCATTGGACAAAGAAGTGGTGATCGGATTTGAAAATATAGGATTCCGATTGCTTCAGGGATACGGACTGACGGAAGCATCTCCCGTTGTTGCTACCAATAACGATTTCGTGAATGTGCCGGGCACCATCGGTCATCCGATGCAAGGCATCGAAGTGGCAATAGATTCGCCTGATGAAAACGGGATAGGTGAAATCATAACCCGGGGCGGCAATGTGATGCTGGGCTACTATGAAGATGCTGAAGCCACTGCGGAATCTTTCACAGAGGATGGCTGGCTCAGGACAGGCGATGTAGGGTATATAGACGACGAAGGCTTCATCAGGATCACAGGCCGCGCAAAATCCATGATAGTCCTGACAAGCGGGAAGAAGGCATTCCCCGAGGAATATGAGGTCCAGCTCAACAATATCCCGGGAGTCAGGGACTCATTCGTATGGGGAAATACTGCTCCCGATGGCGATGTTCAGATATGTGCGAAGCTGGTGGTAGACACTGAAAATGCTGTGGACAGCGATGGCAATCTGCTTTCGGAGGGTGAGCTGGCAGCGAGGTTCGATGCAGCAATAAAAGAAATAAATAAAACGATGCCTCAGTATAAAAGCATCCGCTATTTCGTCATGACCCTGGAAGAGCTGGTCAAGGCAAATGGCATAAAAACGAAACGCCATGTAGAACAGGATAAGGTCAGGAAGATGCTGGAGGAGGCAGGGGTCGAAATACGTAAGGTATCAGGCAGATTTATTGAAAACCTGTAAGCAAAGGGCCAGGCCGGGCAAATGAGGCTGCAAGGCAGCCCCCGGCCCGGAGGGACGGTTCTTGAAATCAGGGGACGGTTCTTCAGTATGCTTTACCATAAATCAGGGGACAGTTCTTGAGTATACTTTGGCCATGTGATTGGCATGACTCAGGGACTGTCCCTTTGTTCTGCTTTGCTGGCGTTATCCCGTTTCTATGGCCATAATTTTTCAGTAACAACAACTTTAGAAGAACCGTCCCTCCTTTCAGGGTACTTGCTATTCCGAAGAACCGTCCCCCCTTTTTGAGAGCTTCGTACTTTAGAAGAACTGTCCCCTTTCTGGGGGTGTTCGTTATTCTGAAGAACCGTCCCCTTTCTGAGAACTGTCCCCCTATTCCGAAGAACCGTCCCCTAAACAAAGATTGACATCCTGTATCAGCGAATTTAAAATTAAGTCAAATGCTGATTTGGGGAAGAACATGATATACACTGTCACATTGAATCCGGCTGTTGATAAGACAGTCGTCATAAATGATTTCAAGGTCGACTCTGTCAACAGGGTCGCTTCTATGAGGAAGGATGCCGGCGGCAAGGGTATAAATGTTTCCAAGGTCATTTCGAGCCTCGGTGGCCGCAGCAAAGCAATGGGCATCCTTGGGGGATTTACCGGCAGGTATATAAAAAACTATCTGGATGACATTGGTATAGAAAATGATTTCGTATTCATCAGCGGGGAGACAAGAACCAATCTGAAGATCATCGACAGAATGAACAGAACGAATACCGACATAAATGAACCCGGGCCGGCCGTCAGCGAAAGTGACCTGGAAACATTAAAAGATAAATTGCTCAGCGCTGTGAGGAATGATTCCATCGTCGTTTTTTCCGGAAGTGTGCCGGAAAATGTGGATAAGGACATATATTTCTGTTGGATAGATGATGTGAAGCAAAAAGGGGCGACCACCATACTCGATGCCGACGGGGAACTGCTGAAGAAGGGTATAGAAGCGGGACCTCACCTGATCAAGCCGAACATATTTGAGCTGGGGAGGCTTTTCGGGACTGAAATCAGGGATGCCCGGCAGGCTGCTGAATATGCCGGGCAACTTGTCAGGGATTACAAAAACAGGATGGTCGTTGTTTCGATGGGGGACAAAGGTGCTCTTTTTGTCGACAGGGCAAAAGTATTGCTGGTCCATGCCCCGGATGTAGAAGTACAAAGCACTGTGGGGGCCGGAGACGCAATGGTTGCAGCTCTTGCATACTCCATAGACAGGGGTCTCGATTTTGAAAGCATGGTCAGGCTTGCGGCTGCCTCAGCCGGTGCAAATGTTATGACTTCGGGCACACAGCCGGCAGCTCTCTCTGATGTCAGGAAGTTGGAGAACCTCGTTACTTTCGAATACCTGAAAGCATAAAGATAATGAGGCTCAGTTACCTGAGGAAGTGCAGAAAGAGCCGGCTTTGTATATGTTACATTTATAGTCAGAAGATTCGTTGGATCTGTAAAAAACAATGATGCATGAAAGGATGGTACAGTGATGCAGAAAGCGATCGAATTGGTAAGTCAGGGTTTGACGTTGAGGGGAATGCTACATATGCCTGAAAATGTTCCGGGTAAGGTGCCGGTAGTTGTAATATTCCATGGATTCACCGGCAATAAGATGGAGCCCCATTTTATTTTTGTAAAATTGTCAAGGATGCTGGAGAAAAAAGGTATAGCGAGCGTCAGGTTCGATTTTGGCGGAAGCGGGGAAAGTGATGGAGATTTCGTCGATATGACACTTTCCGGGGAGATACGTGATGCCCATAATATCCTGGATTATGTGAAAACCCTCGATGGCATTGATCCGGAAAGGATCGGCGTTGTGGGGCTGAGCATGGGAGGCGCTGTGGCCAGTGTTCTTGCCGGTGAAAGAAAGGACGATATAAAAAGCCTTTGTCTCTGGGCGCCTGCAGGTATCATGGGTAAACTTATCTTAAAGCAGGTGGCCGAGCTTGGCTATGATATAGAAATGATCAGAAAGGTCGGATATGCTGAGCAAGGGGGATTCCGCATCGGGATCGGCTTTTTTGATGATGTCATAAAGCTTGATATTTTTGAAAAGGCAAAGAACTTTGACAAAAACGTTTTTATAATCCATGGCGAGAAAGACAGCGCCGTTCCGGTCAGTGTATCTGAGCAGTATCTGAAATATTACGGTGAAAGGGCATCGCTGAAAGTGATCAAAGATGCTGACCATACGTTCAACCGCTCTGATTGGGAGAAAGAAACCATCGAGCTTACAGTCGATTATCTTGTAAATGAACTGAAACAGTAACTGCCCGGAGGTGCGTAAAGATGATGCAGCCATATGATCTCAGTCTCGAGGAATTGAGGAAATATAAGCCCGATTTGACAAGACAGCCTGATTTTATGGAGTTCTGGGAGTCAAATAAGCTGGAGCTGGCTAAGATACCGCTGAAATATGAACTGCAGCCCTATGACTATCCCGCAAAAGGCGTAAAAGTCAGCAGGATCACATTTACCGGATTCAAGGGTGCAAGCATAGACGGATGGTTCGCCGTCCCGGATGCACCTGGGAAATACCCGGGCCTGGTGCTGTACCACGGATACAACTGGGCATTTGACGGGTGCATACATGATGTCGTGGATACGGCATTTCATGGGTATGCGGTACTGCAAATGCTGGTACGCGGTCAGCAGGGCAACAGTGTGGACAATACAGTGTCGTCACACGGACATGTCTCCGGGTGGATGACTAAGGGGATATTGTCCAAAGACGAGTATTATTACCGTGCTGTGTATATGGATAGTGTCCGGGCTCTTGAAGTCCTTGCGGATATGGACTGTGTGGATGCTGGCAGGATAGGAGTTACGGGCGGAAGCCAGGGAGGAGCGCTTACACTGGCGTCAGCAGCACTTTCCGATATACCTGCTGTTGCCGTGGCGGAATATCCCTACCTGTCCAACTTTGACCGCGCCATCGACATCACTCCTTCATCACCATACGGCGAATTAAATGAATTTTTCAGGAGATACTCTGATCCGGCTATCGAGGCGCAGGCAAGAAAGACATTGACGTATTTCGATATCATGAACCTGGCTCCGGAGATAAGGTGCCCGGTGCTTGTGGCAGCAGGGCTGGTGGACGAGGTGACACCGCCGTCTACTGTGTTTGCTGCATACAATCACATGGCATGTCCGAAGGAGATCGCTGTCTACAGGTATTTCGGTCATGAATTCATACCTGGTTTTGTGGAGAAAAAACTGAGGATGCTAATGAAGTACCTGCAGGATTGATGCGAAGTATCTGTTGGACCGGCAGGCCGAAAAACACGAACACCATGAGCAGAAATCTGCCTGTTCCGGACTGCAGAACTAAGACTGTTGATTGGGACTGGAGGCTGAATAAAGGAAACCTTAGACAAACCAATGGTTTTGCCTAAGGTATACCATTGGTCAGGCAAAGGACTGTCCCTGAAAAACAAGCGGTGATTTTGATTTTATGGAAATTAAAGTATCTTTGAATGAACGACCCAAAGCCATAATATTCCTTGTCGCAACGGCGATGATGTGGAGCCTGGGAGGGCTGCTGATAAAGTCTATAGATGCCCATGCGCTGGCTATTGCCGGAGGACCTGAAACAGTGGACTTCCGCGGTCATATTCTGTATATTTAAATTGAAAATCGGTGATGATGGGTGGATATGAATATGACAGAAGAGACAAAAACCAATGGGAAAATAAAGAAGAGTGTCGGGCAGGCGAATAGCAGCCTGACAAGCGCATGCCATGAGGATCTGCAACGTGCCAGGTTCGCATTCAGGGCGCTTATGCTGTACCGGTCACTGAACCAGGACGCATTGATAAATGAACTTAGTTCTTTACTCGATTGCGTGGATTCCGACTGGTCCGACCTGTTCCATATCACATATCTGTACAGTTCGGTCGGGAACAGGCTGCTCAGGGCGGGTCTGAGCTTGAAGGCCTGCATCATAGAAAAGATCCTGCATACTGAGAATCCGTTCAGCATTGCGGCGGAGGCGATGGGTGCCGCATGCCTTGCAGGAGAAAGTGACGCTTCATACCAGGCGGGGGTGGGTGATGCAGCTTCATCTGCCCTTTTCGGCAAAACACTTGCGGAGGCAGTGAGGAACGATCTTGCCCAACTGCAGGTTATTGCCGGAATACGTTCCGAGTGGATAAAGGACGCTATACTGCATCTGTGCGGGGACGATGAAGCGATACGGGAAGCGGTCATGAAGCTGCCGCCGTGGGTCAATGATAATATCTCATGGCAGCAAAAGGCATCCGGCTTTGATGGAGCCGTTGCACCAGATCGTGTGAGGGAAATGAAGGAACTGCTGTTGAAAAGCGATTCGTGGACTGACTGTGCAAAAGAGCTGGCTGAGTTCCACAGGAGTTGCGGCAGCGGCATTTTCTCGAGATACAGATCATTCGTATGGAGGCGTACCCCGGCGCTTGCCATGACCGGCGGATATAATATCCCGGGAATTGATCCGGCATACCAGGTCAGCATTAGCTGTATCGATGGCAGCAGTACACCGGATACAGGTACGACCGGCAGCTTCATCGGCGTGGGATCTCCTGATCCTGTGAAATTTGCCGATCTTATCTCATATGAGCTTGAGAGGGAGGAGGTCATACAGAATACCCTGCACTTCCTCGACGGCAAGCCAGCAAACAATATACTTTTGTATGGAGACAGAGGTACAGGCAAATCGTCCACTGTCAAGGCATTGGCCAATGAGTTTCACTCCAGGGGCCTGCGCATAATAGAAGTGCCTAAAGGCCTGCTTGCCGATTTCCCGCTGATCATCAGGCGCCTGACCGGAAGAAATCTGAAATTCATATTGTTTGTAGACGATCTGTCTTTTGAGGACAATGAAGAGAACTTTACCGCCTTGAAAGCGATTCTGGAGGGCGGAGTTGAAATCAAACCTGACAATGTGCTTATATATGCCACATCCAACAGGAAGCACCTGATAAAAGAAAAATTCAGTGAACGTGCAGGTCTTGGCTCAGGCAGCATCGAGGATGAGGTCAGGGCGGCAGATACCATACAGGAGAAACTATCGCTGTCGGACAGATTTGGGATGACAGTTGTGTTTTCATCGCCTGACAAGAAAACATACCTTGAGATCGTCGAAGGGATTGCAAAAAAGAGGGGCCTTGATGTTGACAGGGAGTACCTCCATAGAGAAGCGATGAAATGGGAGCTGCAGTACAACGGCCGTTCACCGAGGACAGCCAGACAATTCGTGGATTGGCTCGAGGCAAATATATAAAGGTGCCTGTAGACTGAAATGCCCCAATGTCCTCATGTCAAATTCAGCAATTGCTGACCTGTAAACAGTTGTTCCGGGCAACTTCATCATTTCAACTTCCGATCATAGAGCTGCTCCTAAAATTGGGCATGAAAAAAGCACCTCTTAAGAGATGCTATAATTTGTAAGATAACCATTTTTCATAATACGCCCGATGTAAATGTTCAATCCATTGTGCAGATAGTAAATAATCTTTGCCATAAATAGAGATGGTATATGAATAGTATCTTGGATAGTTCTTGTCGTCCCTTTTTAATTCATTAATATTGCCGTCAATAGGTACTTCCTTAAGCACTGGAATATTAGCATTAAATATTTGCTTTGAATAGTCGGGCTGTGTCATTTTTTCTATTTCATCCATTGTAATCTTTTCATTTCTAAATAAGTCCCTCATTGTTGTCTGCACTAATTTGCCTATTTTAAGTTCCTTCAATGTTTCATCAGTAAATATAGATTCAATATCTTTGTTCCCTTTTGTTTTCCTCATCACTTTTTGTGCTTGAATCGGTTTGCTAGGTTTTTCAGAAAACATACTATACATTTGATAGCCTCTCAAAAAAAGCTCTGATGTATCAGATATTCCCCCGCTAGCTAACAAGATAGGTTCTAAAATTTTTCTATTAAACTCCTGATTTGCTATAAGTCTTGCAGTGAAGTTTAATCCTAATGTAGATAATATGCTATTAAGTTCATTTAATTTTGGCTCTAAGTCAATTATGACGGCTGGGTTTATTTTAGGAGATGCGAATATTATTTCAGCAGTATCGGTATCAATGTAACCATAAATACACATTGCAGTTCGAATACATTTTTTAATAACCCTAGTAATCGTTTCTTCTTTTGAACCATAATTCAAACCTGCCTCATGGAAAGCAACATCTATAGCATAAATATGATTTCCTTCTTCATCAAATGAGATTCCAAGAACATCAACCTCTGCTTGGATGAGTAATTGACTTAATGAGTTGTTTTTATATATCAAGTATCCATATTTATTCTCAAAATAAAAGTTAGTTCTCTCCATGATTTCTATTAATTTATCTTCGTTCTTTAAATCTCACTTTGGAGAAACCTTCCAATTTGTCTGTGCAATTTGACACTCCTTTACATGTCTTAACCATGAGTAGAGTAATGATTCTCCCATTTCAATCTTCATAAAAGACCAACCCCTTTCTAATAATTGTTATTTTAATTATAGCACTTATTAGCGTGATTGGATTTAGCAATTACTATTTAACAGTTGTGTTTAACTATATATAGTCAAATCATGTCACAAAATCAGTATCCCTCTTTCATCATAAACACTGCCACCATCATTACCTTCATTTCTCAAAGCCCTATCTAGAGCCATAATAGTTGCCACAGCACCATCAATTTTTTCAGAAGACTTTTCTTTATCTGGCTTAATATTACCAGCAGGGTCTGTTCTTACAAATATATTATCCATCATCCAACGAAGTACTGGGTGGCCACTATGTGCTAGTTTTTCTTCTAAGGTAAGTTTCATTAATTCTTTAGTTGGAGGACTCATATCTTTAAAGCCTTGACCAAAGGGAACAACTGTAAAACCCATACCTTCTAAGTTCTGAGTCATCTGAACAGCACCCCAGCGGTCAAAGGCGATTTCTCTAATGTTATAATCCATACCTAGTTCTTCAATAAAGTTTTCTATGAAACCATAGTGAACAACATTGCCATCGGTGGTTTTAATAAAGCCTTGCTTTTCCCATAAATCATGATCTACTTCGATACGAAAACAAAAGAAGAGCTGGTGGAGCGTTTTTATAATGCAATGGAGCATGGTGGTTTTCTGTTCGTTGGTCATTCAGAATCTATAAATCGGGACAGGACAAGGTTCAGGTTCGTAATGCCATCAGTCTACAGGAAAATTTAGGAGATGAGTTTATGCCGGGGAAGAAAATAAGAGTATTGATCGTAGATGACAGTATCGTTTTCAGAGAAGTCCTTTCAAAGGGTATCTCCTCTGATCCTGATATAGAAGTGGTTGCCGTGGCAGGGGATGCATATGAGGCGGCAGACAAGATAGTAATGTACAAACCCGACATCATGACATGCGATGTGGAAATGCCTAAAATGAACGGCATCGATTTTATCCGGAGGCTTTTGCCGCAGTATCCGCTTCCCGTAATCGTGGTCAGCTCTGTCAGCGGAGTCGTATTCGATGCCATGGAAGCGGGAGCGGTTGATTTTGTAGCCAAACCTGACATACACTCAGTAAAAAGTGTCGAACAATTCATCCATGAGATGATAGACAAGATCAAAATAGCATCCGTGGCAAAAGTGTCGACAGCGCTGACAAAAAAACGCATCCTGACTGACATAAGCAGGATCACTCTGGACACTGACAAGCTGATTTTCATCGGAGCCTCTACAGGTGGTACTGAGGCGATCAGCAGCATCCTGAAGCAATTGCCGGAGACAGTGCCCGGTATAGTCATCGTACAGCACATACCTCCCGTTTTTTCACGCATGTTCGTAGAAAGGCTCAACAGGACAGCAAATCTCAATGTCAAAGAAGCACAGAGCGGGGATTATATTGAAAGAGGTCGTGTACTGGTAGCCCCCGGAGATCGGCATATAAAAATAGTCAGGATTGGAAGAAGGTATAAAGTCCACTGTTTTGAAAGTGAAAAAGTGAACGGACACCGTCCGTCTGTCGATGTCCTCTTTGAGTCCGCAGCAAAAGAGTGCAACGGCAAGGCCATAGGGGTCATTCTCACCGGAATGGGCTATGACGGTGCAAAAGGGCTACTTTCCATGAGGAAAAAAGGGGCAAGGACTATAGGACAGGATGAGGCCTCATCAGTTGTATACGGCATGCCCAAAGTCGCGTATAATATAGGTGCCGTGGAGATACAGGCAGCTTTGGAAAAAATACCTCAAATCATCTGCTCACTATTGTAAATATGGTCCAGGGCGCACACCCGGCAGATATATATAGAGCTGCTATACAAGTGGTAAAATCTGAAAATCCTTCCGGCATCAAAGTTTGCAGGATGCCGGAAGGATTTTTTCATTGAATAAAAGTGCAGGTGGCGTGCCTGGCACCATTATTTGATATATAATAATCAAGGGTGAGGAAGTATGGACATGAATGTAAAGGAAAAAAGCCTGGAGAAGTATATTGCCGGCATCACCGGCATAGACCGTGATGCGGTCAGTGCCGCGAGAAAAAGGCTCGACAGTCTTGTGAAGCCTCCGGGAAGCCTCGGCAAGCTCGAGGATATTGCAGCAAAGCTGGCAGGTATCACCGGACGTATCTTTAATACCCTGGACAAGCGCTGTGTTATCATCATGTGTTCCGACAATGGCGTGGTTGAGGAAGGAGTCGCCTCTGCGCCCCAGTCTGTAACATATGCGCAGACCGTCAACTTTACCCGGGGCATAACCGGAGTTGCCGTTCTTGCAAAATGCTTCAACACGGATCTGATGGTGGTGGATGTGGGCGTAAATGCGGAGATAAACCATCCGGGGGTCATAAACAGAAAAATCAGGAGGTCCACATCGAACATTGCAAAAGGACCGGCAATGAGCCGCGAAGAGGCTGTGACGGCAATGCTCACAGGCATCGAAATGGCCGGAGAAGCCCGCAGGAAAGGTTACGGGATAATAGGAGTCGGAGAAATGGGCATAGGCAACACGACCACTAGCAGTGCGGTACTATGCTCGCTTACTGGTATCGATGCGGATCTGACCGTCGGGAAGGGAGCAGGGCTTAGCAAAGAAGGGTATGAAAAGAAAAAGAAGATCATAAAGAATGCAATAAGGATACATAAACCGGACCCGAAGGATCCCATCGACGTGATTTCAAAAGTCGGGGGATTCGATATCGCGGCCATGACGGGTGTATATATCGGAGCAGCTTATTACAGACTGCCGGTGGTCATAGATGGATTCATTTCGGCTGTATCTGCTCTGGCAGCGGCAAGATTGGCCGGTCCTGCTGTTGAATACATGATACCCTCCCATAAGTCATGCGAACCTGGTTATGTATATACGGTCAGGGAGCTGGGGCTTGAACCGGCACTTGCGCTGGATATGCGTTTGGGAGAAGGAAGTGGCTGTCCGCTGATGTTCATGGTGGTCGATGCAGCATGTGCGATTATACGGGATATGGCCACATTTGCAGAAGCGGCGATAGATGATAAATACCTGGAAAACATCAAAGGAGAAGACAGTTTTGACAGATAAGGCATAAGGGGCGATATATTGAGGATCTTTATCTCAGGCGGTTGTAAAAACGGGAAATCCTATATTGCCCAGAGGCTCGCCAAATGGCAGTCGAAGGGCAGTCTGTATTATGTGGCTACTATGCGCCCGTGCGATGATGAGGATACCGCAAGGATCATGAGACATATAGAGGAGCGCGAAGGCTGGGGTTTTACAACAATAGAGCAGCCTGTCGATATTCTGCAATGTCTCGGCTCATGCGATGCAGATGCCTCATTTTTACTGGACAGCACGACGGCTTTGCTTGCAAACGAGATGTTTCCTGCTGGCAAGGATGTCAATGTGGATGCGCCAGGCAAAATCGCAGGGGAACTGGTCAGCTTATGCAAAAAGGTAAAGGATATAGTTGTCGTTTCCGATTATATATACTCTGATGCCATATTGTATGATGAGCTGACAGAAGCATATCGAAAAGGGCTTGCTTTCATAGACAGGACGCTTGCCGCGGTATGCGACGTCGTGCTTGAGATCGCATTCGGAAGTATAATAGTACATAAAGGCAGGGAGGTGTCCGCAGCTTTTCATGAAAAGATTTTTTAAAGGATTCATTATGTCAATGGGCATGTTCTGCGCAATACCCATCCCATATAAAACGTGGGATGAAAGGTGTGCAGATTTGGTTATCCCGTTTTTTCCCATCGTTGGACTGCTCATCGGAGCACTGTGGTATGGAGCGGCTCAGATCTTGCTTCTGGCTGGTCTGAGTAATGTGATGCTCGCAGCATTTCTGATGCTTTTCCCCTATATTACAACGGGTTTTTTACATATCGACGGCTTCATGGATGCAAATGATGCGATCCTGTCGCGCCGTCCTGCTGAGGAAAGGCTCAGGATACTGAAAGATCCCCATACAGGAGCTTTTGCAGTTGTTTCCGTTCTGGTTCTGTTTGTAATATGCTTTGCATGTACATATGAGATAGTTACAGACGCCTTCGGTACTGGAAAACTTCGCTTTTTCCTGTGCATACCTGTGATATCAAGAAGTCTTGTCGGGTCAGCTCTGCTTTCATTAAGGGTCATGCCCCAAAGCAGTTACGGCTCATATTTCAGGGAAAACACGAAAACAGTCCACAAAATCAGTCTGGTTTTGATCGGCATCATTGCAGTAGTTGCAGCATTTCTGCTGCTGGGGGCCAAAGGATTGATCGCAGTGGCTGCAATGGCTGTGGGGTTTTCCCTTTCCATGCTGTATGCATATCGGCAGTTCGGCGGTGTTTCGGGTGATTTATCGGGCTATGCTCTTACCGTATCAGAAGCCTGTGCTCTTGCTGCGCTGGCACTGATTTAGGGAGGTATGATCATGATACTGGTCTTTGGTGGCGCTTATCAGGGGAAGCTGGAATATGTCATCGGGAATTATGGGGTACAGGAAAGTGAGATTTTCCATTGTGACAACAATAATGAGATCGATTTTTCCGCAAAGGTTGTCTGTGGTCTTGAGAAGCTGATCCTTAACCTTATAAATATCGGAGCAGACCCGCTGGAGTATATAAGCAAAAACCTTGATAAGATCGACGATAAGATAATTATATGCACGGACATTTCCAGCGGAGTTGTTCCCACAGATCCGGTCATGAGGCAGTGGAGGGAAGCCGTCGGGCGATGTATGGCAATGCTCGCAGCCAGTGCAGAAAGAGTAGTACGCATTTTTTGCGGTATCGGGACGGTCTTGAAATGAGTGCGCTGATCCATATTATTCGCCACGGTCGGACCAGTGCCAATGACAAGCGCCTGTACTGCGGAAGTACGGATATTTCGCTGTCGGAAAACGGGATCAGAGAGATCCTGGAATTCAAAGAAAGCGGAATCTATCCTGAAGCAGATCTCTTTATAACCAGCGGCATGAAAAGGGCGGTTGAGACCCTCAGACTGATATATGGCGATATCGATCATGTCGTCATGGAAGATCTGCGGGAATATTGCTTTGGCGACTTTGAAATGCAAAGTCATTATGAGTTGGAAAGCAGACACGACTATCAGAAATGGATAGCTGATGAAAAAGGCGATGTATGCTGCCCGCGCGGAGAAAGCAGGAATGGGTTTTACCACAGGATCTTCCGGGGCTTTGAGGAGGCGCTCAGGGAGATAGAAAAGCGGAAAGCAAGCTCTGCAGTGATCGTCTGCCACGGCGGCGTCATAGCTGCTGTTATGTCCAGGCTGTTTACTGATGAAAAAGGCTTCTATGGATGGCAGCCCAAATACGGGCTTGGGTATACGCTGCACTGTTCCGGCGGTGAAATCACTGCATATCAGGACATTGACTCTCACAAAGCACGATGAACTAAAAGCAATCGCTTATCCATGATGATCCCCTGGGACCCTGTAGTAATGAGTCCTTTGCATCCAGTAGCGGTGAGCCCGTTGGATCTCTGTAGCGATGAGCCTGCTGGATCGGTAGCGATGAGTCTGCCAGATCGGAGCGATGAGCCTGTTAGATTCCTGAAGTCAACACGCGCCGGATACTTCAGAAACCAGCCGGAGATGAATATAAAAACCCGCAAAAGTTGATTTTGCGGGTGTGGCGGAGAGTCAGGGATTCGAACCCTGGATACCCTTGCGGGTATACATGATTTCCAGTCATGCGCCCTCGACCAACTAGGCGAACTCTCCGTGTATGATCATTTAATTTTTATACGGTTGTCAGGTGCTCTTACACGATTTCCAATGATGCACCATCGACTAACCAGGCAAACCCTTCGTGAATAATCATTCGATTTTATGCTTTATGCGGTTTTCAGGCACTTTTACATGATTGCCAGGCATACGCTTCACTAGCCAGACAAACCACTTGATCGCAAAATTACTACACAGGTTCCTGATCTGACCGGTATTACCGGCTGTGTGCCAGCATTTGCGGATATGCCCCGCCAAACCGGTCGGGTCATATTTCCGTATAGCTGCACGTTCGTGCAAATAGCGCATTCTGTACCGCTTAACTATAATACAATAGAACCGGACGGATGTCAATCTGAAATAAAGCTGTGGAACAATGTGGATAGGGCCGCCTCATTTGCAAAAGTTATTTCCAGCCTAAAATAGCCAGCAGTGGAATCAAGTTTTGCAGATTGGATGAGATCTTGAAGGTAGAATTATGTTTTGCAAATCAGCGGAAAAACCACACGTTGATGCAGCCTCTCCTGGATGGGAATTACCTTTTCAATTACTCCTTCACTAATGCGCAGGCTCATATGCTTGAAATATTACCTGGATTTCAGAATATCACGTTTTTTTGTACCGTTTTTGGAGTTCTGGGATAAAAAAGGGGCGAAAATCATGTTTTTCCCGAGAAACGGTTTACATAATTCGGGATTTAATTGAATTATGGAGCCAAAAGTCAAAAAACGGTACAGCCATGTACCCAGAAATCCAAAAACGGTACAGTCAGGCGCCGAAAAGTTGAAAATCTTAAGGAGCGAGCGCCCAGAAATCCAAAAACGGTACAGCAAGACCCTGAAAAGTTGAGGATCAGTGGAGCACGCAGCCCAGAAGCCGTAAAAGGTACAGATAAACGCCAGAATGCTCAAAATCCTCAGGACCAGGCGCCCGAAGGCTTGAAGAGGCCGGTAGAGCCGGATGCCGATAACTGAAAAGCAGAGGAGTCTGGCGCCTGGAAATCCGAAGATGGTACAGCAGATGTGAAAAGCTGGTAAAGGCCGATATAAAACCCGGCTACGTTGAGCAGCCGGGTTTTTGGACGTCTGTCATCACCAGGGACTTACGCCTCGAGCGCCTGTCTTATGTCCTCGATGATATCTTCTATATTCTCGATGCCGACCGAGAGCCTTACCATATCCGGCTCTATCCCGCATGCGAAGAGCTGTTCGTCAGTCAGCTGACGGTGCGTCATGCTGGCGGGATGCAGTACTGCCGTGCGTGCATCAGCCACATGGACTACGATGGATGCCAGCTTCAGATTGTTCATGAATCTGGCTGCTGCAGCTCTGCCCCCTTTGATCCTGAAGGAGATAACCCCGGAACAACCTCTTGGCAGATATTTCTTATGCAGCTCGTAATATTTGTCAGATTTCAGTGTCGGATAGCTCACGGAGATTATCTTATCATGTTGATCAAGGTACTCAGCCACCTTCCTTGCGTTTTCAGAATGCCTTTCCATCCTGAGATGCAGGGTCTCCAGCCCCAGGTTGGTCAGAAACGCATTCATTGGGCTCATGTTGTTGCCAAGATCACGCATGTACTGATATCTTGCCTTTACTATATATGCGGCATTGCCGAAAGTCTCAGTGTATGAGATGCCGTGGTATGACGGATCGGGGTCGGTCAGCGAAGGGAATTTCCCATTGGTCCAGTCGAAATTCCCCGAATCGACAACGACACCCCCGACGCAGATAGCATGTCCGTCCAGATACTTGGTGGTCGAGTGTATAACGATGTCGGCTCCGAACTCAAAGGGTCTCAACAGGACAGGTGTTGCAAATGTGTTGTCCACAAACAACGGGACTCCGTTCCTGTGGGCTATCCTCGCGAATTTTTCTATGTCAAGTATGCTTATCTTGGGATTTGCTATGGATTCTCCGAAAAGAATTTTTGTATTGGGTCTGAAAGCTTTCTGTATTTCTTCTTCAGAAGCGTCCTGATCGACGAAGGTCACATCGATGCCCATTTTTTTCAACGTTACATTGAACAGATTGAAGGTGCCGCCGTAAATCGTACTGGATGAAACTATGTGGTCTCCTGCCTGGCATATGTTCATTACTGCAACAAAGGTCGCAGACTGGCCTGATGCCGCCAGCATCGCTCCGATACCGCCTTCCAGAGCGGCGATCTTTTTTTCCAGCGCATCATTGGTCGGATTGCTGATCCTGGAATATATATGACCTTTATCAGGACGGTCAAACAGCATTGCCACTTCTTCGGAAGAGTCATATTTGTAGGTAGTACTCTGATAAATGGGAAGCACCCGCGGTTCGCCGTTGCCGGGTTTGTAGCCTTCATGCAGGCATTTGGTTTCTATTCTCCATGAATTCATCAATCAACACCTCTTAATTCGATCATTTGAGAAAATACTACACCATTAGCCGCCCTTATTCAAGTGGCAGCTTGTCCGTCGGCTTCACACCAGCCATTTGAAGTGATGCAGCGGTATGTGCTTTCACCTTCAGAATCACCGGCGAAGCGCATGGATTCAGGGCTAGTAAAGCTGATAAAGTATACGGATTTGGATCAGGCCGCCAGCAAAGTGCATGGATTCAGGTTTGCATTGTCAGCGAAGCACATGGATTTGGATTAGATTGCCAGCGGTGAATACGGATTCGGATGGGGATTGCCGGTGAAGTACACGGATTTGAATGAGGGCTGACAGTATAGTAAACGGATTCAGATAGGGGGTGCCGGCGAAACACACGAATTCGGATCAGGAAGGTCGGCGAAGTATGCAGTTTCAGTCTAAGTGGTCAAGGGTATCGAATTCGCGTTATTTGATTGACGCGGATATATGACAATGATAATATTTTATCATAACGATTGGGGGAGTCGGCGATGAAATCGAGCTCAACGTTCAGCAATCTCTATATCAGGCGGGTAAAGAGGAAAAAGCCTGTAAAGAAAATCATCACGATAATCGTGATCATTCTGACGGCAGTCATTATCGCCGCCTTCGCAGCTATACCGCCTTTAGTGATGAAGGAAATTATCCACCTGCATGTGGATTTTGAGGAGAAGTCGCCGTCAGACTTCGGCGTGGAGGCAGAGGAAGTATGGCTGACCACTGAAGATGGAATCAGGCTTATTTCCTGGGAAGTCAAAGCCCACGATCCAAAAGGGATCGTTATATTCCTGTCCGGTATACACAATCCGTCAGTTACAGCCTTTTTCGGCCATGCTAAGATGATGGCGGAGAATGGATATTCTTCACTTCTGATAGAAATGCGCTCCCACGGAAGGAGCGAAGGAGATAAAATCTATATAGGCACCAGGGAATACCTTGATACGAAAGCTGGTGTCGAATATATCAAAGGCAAGCCTGAGTACGGTGATGTGCCGGTGATCGTTTTCGGAGTGTCCATGGGCGGTGCCACAGCAATCAATTCAACAGGGGAGATTCCCGATATCGACGGACTGATCAGCCTTTCTGCTTTTTCAACAGCGCAGGATCTGTTTAGCGACACTATGATCGGCATGGGAGTGCCGCCAGTCATCGCAGCAATACAAAAGCCATTCGTCAAGTTGTATATGGGCTTTGAATACGGCTTTGGCAGTCTGAAGATAAATCCGCTGGATGAAATAAAGAAGCTTAATGGAAGACCTGCGCTGCTGATGCATTCCACAGAAGATTCACAGGTGCCTTACAGCAGCTTCGAAAGACTAATTGCGGCGGTCCCGGGACAGATCGAAACCTTTGTCCGTGCCGGGGATCATCATTTCGTCTGCAGGGACGAATGCTTTAAGGAGCCCTGGACCGATGAGGAATACGCCGGAGCCGTCCTTTCATTTCTGGACAAATATTTCGGAGACTGAGCGGCGGAAGGCTTTTGTGTCTTATCGCCGAAAAGCTGCCGGCCGGACCGTCGAGAGGCTACTGAGCCAGACTGGAGGAAAGTTGCCGGCCGGACCGATGTAACACTTTTGAGCATGACGGATGAAAGACTTATAAGTCTGACCGACTGAGGAACTCCAGACCAGGCTGACGGTGGACTTCAGGCGACTGTATTTCAGAGAGGCTGAAGCTGAGCAGAGCCCTTTCTCGCATCCCCTATGTACCATTACAGGGCAGGACTCTTTTATGTATATCCTATGTGCTATTTCGGGACAGGGCCTTTTGAGTATTTTCTGTGTGCTGCCATTGGACCGTGTTTTTTCGTATATCTCCGGTGTACTCTTCCAGTATCGATATATGCGGTGTTTGTGATCAGGGTCGGATCCAGAGGATATAAAATGAACAGTATTTATTTCTATGATACATGTATAGGACGAATAGCCATAGCAGATAATGGTAAAGCCATCACACGGCTGACTTTTGACGGTAAGGATGGCGGCAGTACAGCGTGCCCGTACCGGGGCGGATGTGATGGGATGGAGAGGCAACAAACCGAAAAGATGAAGTGCGCCATTGCCGCCGTCATTGAGCCTGATGGGCAGCCTGGAGATGCTGTGTCAGAGGAGGTGTCCTCCGTCATCAGGGAAAGCTCTTGTATGTCCGTGGAGACGCCCTTCGCCATCAGGAAAAGCTCTTATGCGTCTGTGGAGGTGCCCTTTGCTATCAGGGATACCTCTTATGCGTCCGGAGAGGCGGCCTTTGCTGTCAGGGGCATCTCTTTTGCGCCCGAGGGTGCGCCCTTCGCTATCAGAGATGCCACATTTATCGTCAGTGAGACGCCGTTGATAAGGGAAGCCGCAAAACAGCTGGAAGAATATTTTGTCGGAAAGCGCAAAATCTTCGATATCCCGCTCGGACCAGAGGGGACTCCTTTCCAGAGGGCTGTCTGGGAAGCACTCCTTGAGATCCCTTATGGTGAGACAAGAAGCTATGGCGATATAGCCGCACGTATCGGGAATCCGAAGGCCGCAAGAGCAGTAGGGATGGCAAACAACAGGAACCCGATTGCGGTGTTTGTGCCATGCCACCGCGTGATAGGTGCAAGCGGGAAGCTTGTGGGATATGCTGGAGGCGTGGATGTAAAGAAAAAGCTGCTTGAACTGGAAAAACTGAATGCAGCAAAGCATCCGCATTGGGAAAGATAGAAGCAGCAAAGCGTCCACCAAGGTAATGACCTTGCAGGACTAAAGCTTTACGGGGTGTAATCAGCATCAGGGGGAGCAGCATTAAATCATGGTCTGTGTAAGACCGTTGAGGTGACATATGCAGAAAGAGATCAAAACAAGGCTCAGGGAATTGGCCGGGGAAAAGTATAGAAAGTTTACATCCGGGCTCGTGCCCGGCGTCGACAATATGCTCGGAGTACGGCTACCGTATCTGCAGGCGATAGCGCGGGAAATAGCGGCATCCGACTGGCGTGGATATCTGAGTACGGCAGATGACGAGTACTTCGAAGAGGTAATGCTGCAGGGCTTTATCATTGGCCTTGCAAAAACAGATATAGATGAGAAGCTGAGGCTCATCGGCCAATTTGTCCCAAAGATCGATAACTGGTCGGTATGTGACAGCTTCTGTGCTCGTTTGAAATTCATAAAAAAGAACAAGGAACGTGTCTGGAGCTTTCTGCAGCCGTATTTTGATTCTGACAGGGAATTCGAATTGCGCTTCGCCATAGTGACGGGGATTTTTTATTTTATAGATGATGATCATATTGATGAATTTATAAGGCTGCTGGATCAGATAAAACATGACGGATATTATGCAAAAATGGCTGTGGCGTGGGCTTTATCCGTATGCTATGTTAAGTATCCCGGGAAGACCCTGCCATATCTCAGAAACAATTCCCTGGATGATTTCACATACAACAAGGCGCTGCAAAAAATCATCGAATCAAACAGGATCGACAACGATACCAAAGCTTTGATCCGGAGCATGAAGCGGAGGTGAACCGTGAATGCACCAGGATCATGCAACAAGAGACGCAGTTACGCATTAGTAAAAAGACTGGTTACGCTGCAGTAACAGGAGCGGTTATGCCGTAATAGGGAGAGCGGCTGCGCCCTATTAATATAAGCAGTTATACCACAACAGGAAGAGTGTCCATGCCTCAGTAAGAAGGGCAGTTACGCCACTGTAAGACGAACAGTAACGCCGCGGCAGGAAGAGCAGTCGCCACATAAAGACGATCCTGCCGGGAAGTTCACCATGATTGTTTTTGTCTATTGACTGAATTCATTCACTCGTGATATCATTATTTAGGAATGGACTGGAAATATAATGAAAGACGGTGATAATTTGTCCCGTATCACCAAAGATCCGGAAGAAAGAAGAGAAGAAATCATAGAGACAGCGCACAGGCTTTTCGAGGAGAAGGGCTACGAGCAGACGATGATGTCTGACATATCGCAGGCGTTGGGTATTTCGCAGGGCCTGCCCTATCGGTATTTCAGGTCAAAGCTGGATTTACTGGATGCCGTGGCTACAAAGCTGGGTAAGGATTTTGTAAGGTTTCTGACCGGATATAAGTTCAAGCCCGGAATGAATGCAAAAGAGAAGCTGGATGAATATTTCAAAATCATTGAGGATATTGGTTCGACAAAGCTGGTCTCGGTGCTGCACAGAAAGAACAACAGCCAGATCCACAGCAGGATATCACAGGCTGCTTTTAAAAGTGTGATGCCGCAACTCATCGCTCTGATCGAGGAGGGGAACAGGCAAAAGGTGTTTGACTGTCCGCATGTAGCAGAAACCGCCGCATTTCTCCTGTACGGTGCGATGTCGATCCATGATACAGTCGATCATGATAACATGCATGAAAAAATGGATATTATAAGGGAGTTATTTTACAGAGTGCTTGGCGTTAAATAAATCATACCTTTTAAACAATGAAGACTGATCATGAAGGATATACAGCAAGCGTTTTAAATAACTGAAGCGGTTTGACGAATACAACCGGCGTTGTACGCTGCCGGCGCTATATCACTTATATGCTCCTCATACGGAGCAAATCAAAGCAAATTGAATGAATGAATTCATTCAGTTATGTAGATAGCTTAATGTAGTTATACAAATCAGCAGGATCATAGGATTTGTCTGTTCCGGCGGCAGATCGGTGCTGCATGTTCCGGCAGCAAACCGGCGCCGTCTGTTCCGGCTGTCATAGGATATTCGGATCCGGCAAATTTGAGATCCAGAGGAGGTCGTGGTTTTGAGCTATATAACCTTTGAAAATGTTGTAAAAGAATACAGAAGCGGTGAAAATGCGGTTTTGGCTGTTGATGACGTCAGCTTTGGTATTGAAAGAGGCGAGCTTTGTGTTGTTCTGGGACCCAGTGGTGCGGGAAAGACAACTGTGCTGAATCTGCTGGGCGGTATGGAACGGGTGACTTCAGGGTGTATCAGGGCAGGCGGCAGGGAAGTCACTTCCTTTGGCGAAAGGGAGTTGACTGCGTACAGGAGAGAGGATGTCGGATTTGTGTTTCAGTTCTACAATTTGATGCCGAATCTGACTGCACTGGAGAATGTGGAACTGGCAAAGCAGATTTGCAAAAACCCGTTGGATCCTGTTGAAGTACTTGAACAGGTGGGCCTGTTGGACAGGATGAACAACTTCCCTGCACAGCTGTCCGGAGGGGAACAGCAGCGAGTCTCGATCGCAAGGGCATTGTGCAAAAACCCCACTCTGCTTCTATGTGATGAGCCCACAGGTGCATTGGATTCCAGGACGGGCATGCAGGTCCTGCGCCTGCTTTCTGACGTATCGGCAAAATATGGGACGACAGTGATCATCATCACTCACAACACATTGATAGCATCCATGGCAAAAAGAGTGATCCGAATGAAGAACGGGCGGATAGAGTCAGTGGTGCTGAATAAAGACCCAATGCCGGTGGAGGAGATAGCATGGTAAAAAGCAGGCTTTTCACGAAATTTTTAAGGGACATCCGCAATTCGAAAGGACAGATTTTATCTGTCATAATACTAAGCATGCTGGGGGTATGGGTTTTCAGCGGGCTTGATGCTTACTGGCGCAATCTGGAGGCTTCTGTGGAAAGCTATTTCGATGAACAGAGGCTGGCTGATTTTTGGATAATGACACCGCTGACGGACGAGGACCCTGAGAAGAAAATAAACGGGATAAAGGGAGTTGAGGATCTGCAGGTCAGATCGAGCCTGGAGGTCAGGACGGTCGTGCCCGGGGGTGCCAGATTGATGCTCCATACTGTCAGTGATCATATAAGCATAAACATACCCAGGGTAGTAAACGGAGGGCTGCTTTGGGACAATGACAGCAGAGGATGTCTCCTTGATGCACGGTTTGCCGGCGCCAACGATCTTTCTCCCGGGGACAGCGTGGTCTTGAACATTGGAAAGAAAAGTCAGGAGTTCATTATACGTGGGTTGGTCATGAGCCCGGAGTATGTGTTCAACTCGCCGGACGTTATCCCGGAGCCTGAGACCTATGGATTTATATACGTGAATAAAGCAGCATTTCCGGAAATGCCGGTAAATGAGATATGTGTACTGACAGCAGATGACGCAGATATCGAAAAAGTAAAAGCTGCCCTGGAAGAAAAGCTGCCGGGAGCATTCATACTCGACAGGAAAGTCCACAAAAGCACACAGCTTATCAGAGCGGAAATTTCGCAGTTCAAATCCCTTTCGAAGGTTTTTCCGATAATGTTTTTCGCAGTGTCTGTACTGATCGTTATGACTACCATGACCAGGATCGTTGAAAATCAGAGAACGCAGATTGGATTGCTGAAGGCTCTCGGATACGGCAAAGGCGCGATAGTGCGGCATTATGTGTCCTTCGGATTTTACCCGTCCCTTATCGGAGCTGTCTGTGGGCTGGCGGCCGGCCGCAATACACTGCCGGCATTTCTGTGGAGCATACTGGAGGATATCTATGTACTGCCGGACATCAGGGTTGCTGTGGTTTCACAAGTCGCACTGGCTGTATGCATATCGTCTGTTCTGCTGACGTGCATCATTTGTTACTATACCTGCAGACGATCCATTTCTGAAAGTGCTGCCGCACTACTGAGGCCAAAAGCTCCTGCAGCAGGCAGCAGGGTGCTGCTTGAGCGGATATCACTGATATGGAAGCGCCTCAGCTTCAGCGCCAAAATGATACAGAGGAATCTGATGAGGAACAGGATACGTACCATAATGGCTCTGACAGGGGTTATGAGCTGTACTGCACTGATGGTAACTGCATTGGGACTGCTGGATTCAGTGGATCATATGGTCAGCACGTATTATGGGGAAACACTGAAGTATGATCTCAGGGCGGATCTTGATGAAAAAGCGGGCAGTGTCGACATGTACCGAAAAATCACCGATGCGGATAAAACAGAAGGAATAATGGAGATCCCGGTTAGCATAAGGAAGGCAGAGAGCAGCAGCCGGACAGTGCTTCTTACCGTTGTAGAAAATGATCAGGAACTGTTATCATTGGGTGAAGCCGGAACCGACGTAAATGGCGGTCACACAGGGAGTGCAGGTCCTGCCGGTAAACACGCTGATACTGGCGGTCAGATCGATACACCGGACGCTGGGATGCCATATGAAAACCAGGTCATGGTTTCGGAAAAGCTCGCGCAGATCATGGGTATCGATGCGGGAGACACCATAAAACTCAGACTTCCGGGCTCGGAGGATGAAAATGACATGTATGTTGAAAATCTTGTAACGATCCAGATTGGACAGGGCATCTATATGTCTGAAAAATCATGGAACAGTCTCGGGAAAGGGGCATTCATTCCAACTGCTCTTCTCATTAAAAACCCGGGCGAAGATACCCGAGGGTTCTTTGAAGGGCTCGACGAGGTGACTGGTGTTAAGTCCCTGCAATCACTCAGGGACAAGACAAAGACGGGGCTGGAATCTATCAACAGTGTATCTTTGCTGATGGTTGCCTTTGCGCTGGTACTGGCTTTTGTCGTCCTCTACAATATGGGCATACTGAACTTCATGGAGAGAGTCCGGGAATTTGCTACACTTAAGGTTCTTGGATTTCACCATAGAGAAATAAGATCACTGATAATAAAGGAAAATGCCATAATTGCCGTGGCAGGTATCCTGTCGGGGATCTTTCCCGGTGTCTGGCTGACGGACCTGGTCATGAAATCCAGCGAACCTGATGACATGGTGTTCAGGGCACTCGTGGAACCGACCAGCATTGCAGCAGCATGCTGCATCACACTCATATTCTCGCTGGTGGCACAATATCTTCTGATCCGTAAGGTCAGAGGGATCGTAATGACACAGGCACTGAAAAGCGTGGAATGATCATATGACGATTTTTGGCTGGACTGTTGCTGCGGACACTGATTTGAAAACCTATCAAATGTTTGATATAGTTTATATATTAGTTCATCTTTTGTCTGATTTTTTATGATCATTTTGAGCCGCTGCAGTACGACCTGACAATTTCAATCATTTTCAAGCATAATCATCAAAATAATATGCGGCAGCATAAGCTGATCAGCGGCTAATTAAGCGTAATCAGAAAATACGACATTTTGTTTAAAGGGGAGGAGATATCAAATGAGCGCAAATGGAGAAAGAGTTACTTTGAAAGTGTGGACGAGAGATTCTGTAAATAGCAGAGCCAGCAGGCAACTGAGGAAAAACGGTTTTGTTCCCGCTACGATCAGTATCAGGGGGCAGGATTCGATTTCAGTTAAAATAAAAAGAGATGAATTAATAAAAAACATCAAAGAGCATGGAAGGAACTATCTGTTTAATGCTGTGCTCGACGACGGAAAAGAAACACATACTGTTATTGTCAAGGATATGCAGTATTCGCCTGTTAAGAGAGAGCTTCTGGATGTTAGTTTCCAGCGTGTTTCTATGGATGAGGAGATCAAGGTAGAGCTCGATATCAGAATATCCGGCAGGGAAGAAGCTGAATCGAGAAGACTCCTGGTTATGCCGCAGATCGATAAGATCCCTGTGAAGGGCCTGCCGCAGAATATCCCTGATTATCTGGACATTGATGTGGCAAGTCTCAATGCGGATGATAAGATAACAGTCGGTGATATCCAGTATCCGGAAGGAATCACGCCGGATTGTGAGACTGACAGGCTGGTACTGGTGGTATCCGAAGCTAAAACAAGCGCGGTTGAAGAAGCAGCAGAAGAAGAGCAGGAAGAGCAGGAAAGTCAGGAAGCGAGCGAGTGATGACAAACCGCTTCCAATATCAGCGACAAACGGTCAATGCCGGCTTTTAAGCCGGCATTGTTTTTATCCGTTTTACGTAGAAGTATCTCAAAAATACTATGCTCATTGTGACAGACACGGTCTCTGCCAGCGGATATGCCCACCAGACTGCGCCGAGCCCGCCTGTAACTGACAAAATGTACGCAAGCGGCAGCAGCACCACAAGCTGGCGGGCCATCGAGATGAGCATGCCGGGCAACCCACTGCCCAGCGCCTGGAATACAGAGCCCGACATTATACAGAAACCAGCGAATATAAAGCTGATACTGATGATCCTGAAGGCAGGGATGCCGATCTCCAGCATAGTTTCCGTGGCATTGAACAACGACAGGAGCTGGGCGGGTAATATCTGGAACAATGCGAAACCCAGGAGCATCACCGAAGTCGCATAGAGCATGCTGAGTCTTATTGTCTGCAGCATCCTGCCCTTATTGCCCGCTCCATAATTGTATGAGATTATTGAGACTATGCTGGTATTGAGCCCGAAAACCGGCATGAAAATAAAATGCTCCAGCCTGAAGTAAACGCCAAAGACGGCAATTGCCGTAGGCGTAAAAGTAATCAGTATCCTGTTCAGTCCGTAGGTCATCACCGAGCCTATGGACATCATAACAGCTGTAGGAACACCGACAGCCAAGATTTTTCTGATTATTTCTGCACGGGGGCGGATCTCGCAGATCCTGATGTGGATTTCCCTGTTCAGAGAAATGTTGAATACAATGGCCAGCGCCATAGCTATGCACTGGCTGATGACAGTTGCCACAGCGGCTCCTTTAACCCCCATCGCCGGCAATCCGAACCAGCCAAAGATCAATATTGGATCCAGTATCATATTGAGTATTGCACCGGAGCATTGTGTAATCATTGATAAGAAGGTCTTCCCCGTTGACTGGAGAAGCCTTTCAAAGGTCAGCTGGCCTGCAAGGCCGAAGGAACATATGGTGACTATACTGAGATACTCTGTACCATATTCGATTATTTCCTGTATATCTGTCTGTGATGTGAAGTAGTACCGGCTGAACAGCAGTCCCAGCACTGCAAAGAGGACACTGTTGACTATGGTCAGGAATATACCTGTGTTTGCTGCCCGGTTTGCCCGCTCCTGGTTTTTTTCGCCCAGACTTCTCGAAAGCAGTGCATTTATGCCTACACCGGTGCCTGCCATCACTGCTATCATAAGATGTTGCGCCGGATAGGCCATGGAAAGCGCTGTGAGTGCATTTTCGCCGATTCGCGAGATATACATGCTGTCTACGATATTGTACAGTGCCTGCACCAGCATGGAAAGCATGACCGGGAATGACATTGTTAAGATGAGTCTGCTTACAGGCATCATGCCCATTTTGTTTTCGCCTGCCGCGACGGGGTACTGTGGCATTATTTCCACCCTCCAGGCAATTTTGTCAGCAAAACCGATTACTATTATACAACAACCTTATTGCCATGAAAAGGAAAAGAACTGCAACTGGTGCCGCCAACGGATGCAGAAGCCTTGCGTTGATGCAATATTAAAGCCTCAAGCCATGATGGGCCTGAGGCTGTGGTGCGCCCGAAGGGATTCGAACCCCTGGCCTGCGGTTTAGGAAACCGACGCTCTATCCTGCTGAGCTACGGGCGCAGATATAAAAGGATATAATGAGACAATGCCTCACTGGAAAACTGTCCGGCAGGAAAATTTCTGCAAGCAAAAACTTTCTTTAAACCGAAGCGTTTTAATTTTATACTGATTGAGGCGCATTGTCAAGCCTTATACAACATCCGGACGAACAATGGGCAAAATTACCGGCATAACGGCAGAGCAGATCTCTATCCCCTGTTAATTTCAGGCTTCTTTTTGCCGATATCTTAACTGGAATATGCTTTTGGAGGATTGTTATGATTTACGGCAGAAGGATCAGCAGGAAAAGCAGGGAGAAACAAAGTCCCTGTCATGTCAGCAGGACAGCAAAGAGGAATTTTATAAGGCTGTTTATATTCCTTTTTGTTTTGATGGTGATATTCACCCTGATACCGCGTTTTGCCGATGCTGCTCATTACTTTGTATCATATCCCCTCAGCCCGGATACCGACACGAAGGTAAAGCTCCAATGGATGTCGGTTCCAAGCGCCCGGATATACAGGATATACAGAGATGACGGCGGCGGGTCAGGTTTCACACTGATCAAGGAAATAGATGTGGATACGGAGCTGGATGCAACGTCATATACAGACGAAGGCCTTCTGCCGGAGACGACTTATATATACAAACTGGAAGCATATGATGAAAGCATGACAGAGCTGCTCCTCCAGGATGTCACCACGGTGGCTGTGACCTCAGCGATGATACGCCCGTACGGGCTGACTGCCGTGTATGACATAAATTCGAGGCAGGCAATACTTACGTGGAATTGCTCTGCGCTTGCATCAGGAAGCAGGATCCACAGGGTCGAAGGCGGTGCTTCATCGTACAGGGACACAAGCAGCTCAGACTCGACAGAGGAATTGATACTGGGTTCCGGCACTGTCAGATTCACTGTCCAGACACTGGCACTGGCAGCGGGATACGGTTTATCGGAGCCATCAGACCCTGTGACAGTCGTGCCTGTGGCGCCTCCCGTGTTGTCTGCTGAATATGTGAATCAGGATATGGTCAGGATATCGTGGGACAGAAGGACACATATCGGTATTTTTGTGTTGGAGTGTTCAAAATGGGAAGGCTCGTCCTGGGGACAATGGGAGACCATCAATACGACATTGTCTGGCAATTATACGACACATACCGTTGATGCGGGCGGTAAATACAGATACAGACTTAAGGCAAGGGAAGATAAGGGATACAGAGGCTACAGCAATATAACGGAGTATGTGAACAGCCTGGCTCCACCTGCTGACCTTACGGGACAGATAACCGACGCAGACCGCATCGACCTTTCATGGAGCAATCCGCCGGGAAACGACGGCAAGCTCCAGGTGTGGCGAAAAGCCGGAGGAAGCAGCACGTCAGGTCAGTACACTCTTGTTGCGACCCTTGACATCACTGCCGACACGTATTCCGACAGATTCACGATCGAACCCGGCGAAACATATCACTACAGGGTAAATGCCGTCGATGAAACCGGCCATTATTCGTCCTACGCTTCCATCAGCATCATTGCCAAAGCGCCTGCCGCGCCTTCTGCTCTTAGGGCGAATGTTGTTTCCGGAGCAGGTGTGACGCTTTTGTGGAACGACGGATCCAATAACGAGACAGGTTTTATCATAGAAAGATATGACGATAATCAGAAAAAGTTTGTAACCATAGGCACGGCCGCCCCGGATACTACGGAATATACTGACAGTACTGCAGTCCAGGGAAGCACTTACATTTACAGAGTGTTTGCCCATAACGGAATAGGCAGATCCGCCCCATCCAATGAGGTGACTATAACCGCCTGGGATACTGCAGCTCCGGCATCGCTCACAGTAACGCCGGTCTCATCGACGCGGCTGGATCTGACCTGGAGCTATACCGGAACAGAAAATTACAATACTATCATAGAGCGCAAGAAAGGCGCTGACGGCACATGGACGCCTATATTCACCACGGCGGCCGGTGTTCTGAAATACAGTGACACCGGACTGGAACCCGGCACCAGATACTTTTACAGGGTAAGAAAGTCGCTCGGGACGGGCGTCTCCGGTGAACCGTTCCCCGACGAAGCCGGCACGGGAGCATATACGATGCTTCCCACTCCGACACTCACATGCAGGCCTTCATCGGATAACTCCATCCATATCAGCTGGTCTGGTGTAAGTGGTGCGGATGTGGTGATCGAAAGAAAGATGGCCAACGGAAGCTTCAGTCCGATCATGACAGCCGGACCATCCATGCAGGGCTGGTACGACAGCACAGGTCTAGTGCCCGGAGCCTTTTACACATACAGGATAATGGCCAGGACGTCCGTCAACAAATCCCTGTATTCAAAAGAAATCACAGTGCACAATTATTATCTTGAAGCACCGACTGCACTGTCCATATCCATAAAACAGAATTCTGAAATCGAGCTGAGATGGTATGACAATTCGACAGATGAAGCAGGATTCGAGATATGGAGATATACTCATGGAGGCGGGCAGTATGTGCTGTATGCCACTGTAGACAAAAACGTCACCACTTTCACTGATACGAAAGTGGACAAGGGGGTCCAGTACAGCTACAAAGTACGGGCCTATACACAGGGAGGCAGCACATACTCTGAGTATTCCAATGTGGCATCTATCGGTATAGGGCTCATAAATCCGCCTGCAAACCTTCAGTTCGATTATATATCTGAATATCAGGTAATGCTTCGCTGGACAGACACTTCAGATAATGAACACGGCTTTATCGTAGAGCAGAAAATCGGCGATGACGGAGCCTGGTATCAGATCGCATGGGTGTCTGCCAATAAAACCGCCTACGTGGTATCGAATCTGAACAAGTATACGCAATACTATTTCAGGGTCAGAGCATACAACTATTCGGGAAACGTGGATTCGGTCAGCGAAGAGATCCTCGTGTCCACATCCATACCGGCAACACCGACTGATCTGAAGGCCATGACCATATCCGCTTCTCAGATCAGACTGACATGGAAGGACAATTCGGATTCCGAAAGAGGCTTCCGGATCCTGCGCAGCCTTTACAGTGACCGGTACTTCTACCCGGTGGCCATAGTGGCAGGTGACACCACCGTATATAATGACAGCGGCCTGAATGCGGGAACACGATATTACTACAAGGTCGAGGCATATAATGACGTGGGAAGTTCTGCAAGCGATGCGGTTGAAGCCAGGACCAATACCAGGGTGTTCTTTACAGACACAGGCAGCGTACCATGGGCTGAGGATGCCATCGAAAACCTGGCAGGGCTCGGAATAATCAAAGGTGTGACCGATACGCTCTTCATGCCCGGCAACACCATAACCAAAGCCGAGTTTGCTGCAATGACTGTAAGGGCGTTCAAACTGGAAACAGCACCTGTCGGCAGTCTCGCAGATGTGAGGTATGACAAATGGTATTACAGGGAAGTGATGATAGCTGAAAACTTCGGCATAATATCCGGGGATGCCGCCAACAGATTCTATCCTGAAACACCGATAACAAGAGAAGAGATAGCGGTGATGGTATTTAAGGCACTCCAGGCATCGGGCCGGAAATTCAATGTGCACGACAATACTGTCCTTGAGAAGTTCATCGACAAGCACAATATATCGCCCCATGCAGTATCAAGCATGGCCGTACTTGCCGGCGAAGGCATTATGGAAGGACTGCAGGGGAACACGATAGGACCAAAGTATCCTGCAACCAGGGCACAGGCGGCTGTGTTCATTTACAGAGCACTTACCAGGAGTGAACCAGGCGATGAAGAAGCCTTCTGACAAAGGGCAGCCTGCCGTGAACTCAATGACAGGTTTCAAAAAGCTGCAGTCCAAAAGGCTGCAGCTTTCGCATCTGATGGTATTGTCCGGGAGTGTCAGAGTGAATATTGCTTCTTTATTTTTTCCGCATATATGTAATAGTCCCTGTTAGCCAGACAGGCAGCAGCCTCCCTGTCAAGGACCACCATAACTCCGCCGGGATGGAGTTGTATGGCTGAAGCGGTGATCTGCGAAGTGACAGGTCCCTCGATAGCCTTTGCTATAACGTCGGCTTTTTTCTTTCCACTGGCGATCATCATGATATTCCTTGCTTCAAGTATCGTACCGACTCCCATCGTAATCGCGAAATGCGGCATTTGATCTCTGGCTATGCCGGCATTCTTGTAGAAAGACTCATAATTGTCGTCGAGGGTCTCCTTTGCCAATGCCTGGATCCTGGTCCTGGACGCCAGCGATGATCCCGGCTCATTGAATGCCCAGTGGCCATCCCTGCCTATACCGAGCAACTGGAGATCTATGCCGCCGACTCTCTTTATCTCATCCTCATACCAGGCACAGTATTTTTCCGGATCCTTTGTCCTGCCATCGGGGACATGGACATTCTCCTCTTTGATATTGATATGCTTCAACAGCTCTTCATACATGAATCTTGCGTAGCTTTGATCCTGGTTGTAGGGTATTTCAAGATCGATCCCAATACCAAAATATTCGTCAAGGTTGAATGTCCTGACTTCAGAAAAATCCAACCCCTCTTCTTTGTGCATCCTGACCAGTTCCCTGTAAGTGCCCAGTGGTGTGCTTCCTGTAGCCAACCCGAGCACGCAGTCCGGCTTTTTCCTGATGAATTCGGCAATTTTGCCCGCCGCATATTTACTCATTTCCTCATAGCTGTCTCTGATAATGATATCCACATTCCGGCCCCCTTTCAACCTCGGTCCTGATCTGTACCCGACAGTCATGTTATACGTCTGCCACTTTAATAATAGTTTTTTGCATCTTAATGTGTCAAGAATAAAGTATTGACAGCAGAAACGACAAACGGTACTGAAATGCCCGGGATATATACTGGTAATACTGCCTGTCAAAGGGTATAATGTTATGGAAAGCAAAGGGGCAGACGGCCATACACCCGATGGTGCGCAAGTCCCCTGATCAGGAGAGGAGTGGCTTTGTGACAGGTAAAAAATTACCCGCAAGGGACGAGATCGATGCCAGGTATAAATGGAGGCTCGAAGATATATACGCAAGCGATGATAAATGGGAAGAGGATTTCGCAAAAGTACAGCAGATGTCAGGCAAGATAGCCACCTTTAAAGGCAGGCTCGCTGAAAGCATGGAGATGCTGCTGGAGTGTTTGAGACTCAGCGATGAAATGCAGGCTTTGGCTGATAAGGTTTTTGCATATGCCAGGATGAGGCGGGATGAAAACAATGCCGAACCGAAATATCAGTCGCTGACTGACAGGGCTGTGATGCTTCTGACCGAAGTAAGCGCTTCGACATCTTTTATCGATCCGGAAATCATATCTATAGATGAGGATTTGCTGAAAAAGAGCATCGGGGAGATGGAAGGACTCTCCTTATATAAGCACTGGATCTATGACATACTGAGACAAAAGAGGCATTACCTTTCAGACAGGGAGGAGAGGTTGCTGGCCCTGGCGGATGAAGTCATGGATGCACCCTCCGATATATTCTCCATGTTCAATGATGCCGACATCAGGTTCGGTACCATCAAAGATGAAAACGGAGATGAGGTCGAGGTAACAAAGGGCCGGTATATAAAATTTCTGGAGTCAAAGGACAGGCGGGTAAGGAAGGATGCGTTCCACACGCTTTACAGCTCATACAAGGCCATGAGGAATACTCTGAGCTCATCCCTCAGCAGCAACATCAAAAGGAACAAATTTTATGCCGGTGTCAGAAGCTATGAGTCAAGTCTGCACGCATCTCTGGATAAAGATAATGTACCTGTGGAGGTCTATGACAATCTGATCGATACGGTAAACAAGAATCTCCCGCTTATGCACAGGTATGTGAGACTCCGGAAGAAAGCTCTGAAACTGGACGAACTGCACATGTATGATCTCTACGTGCCCATTGTTGAGCAGCCGTCCAGGCAGATCAGCTATGAAGAAGCACTTGAAACGGTCAAAAACGGGCTGGCGGCACTGGGATGCAGTTATATTGAGGATCTGACAAAGGCGTTCAACTCCGGATGGATAGATGTATATGAAAACCAGGGCAAGACCAGCGGCGCATATTCATGGGGGCCATACCTGACCCATCCATATGTACTGCTGAACTATCAGGGTACCATAAACGATGTCTTCACGCTGGCACACGAGATGGGCCATGCTCTGCACTCGTATTATACGAATAAGACCCAGCCGTATGTTTATTCTGATTACAAGATCTTCGTCGCAGAAGTGGCTTCTACGGTCAATGAATCGCTTTTGATGGACTATCTGCTCTCTGTGACCACGGACAGCAATGAACGGGCTTATCTGCTGAATCACTGGCTGGAGCAGTTCCGTGGGACGCTCTTCCGGCAGACGATGTTTGCAGAGTTTGAAAAGATAACCCATGAAATGATCGAAAAAGGTGAGGCGCTCAATGCCGATGAATACTGCAGGATATACCGCGGGCTCAACGAGAAATATTTCGGCCCTGAGGTGGTTATAGACGATGACATCGATATGGAATGGGCGCGCATACCGCACTTCTACAGAAGCTTCTATGTTTACAAGTACGCCACCGGTATCTCTGCCGCAGTATCGCTTTCGAGACAGATACTGGACGATGGCGTGCCGGCCATAGACCGTTATCTTGAGCTGCTGAAGAGCGGCGGGTCAGATTATCCGCTGGAGCTTCTGAAAAAGGCGGGTGTCGATCTGACGGTACCCAGGCCGATCGAGGATGCATTGAAGACATTTGAAAAAGTGCTGGATGAACTTGAGAAAATGGTCGTATAAGCGGGAATTGCTCAAATCATGAGAATCCCGGGAAAGAAAGGCGGTTGACAATGACGGATCCAAGAATAGAAACACTGGCAAAGAATCTGGTCAATTATTCATGCGGTGTCAGACCCGGTGAAAAAGTCCTGATAGAGACGAAGGGCTATGAGCTGCCGCTGACGAAGGCCCTTGTAAGGGAGGTCTATATGGCAGGGGGTCTGCCCTTTGTCACAATAAAGAACGACGAAATACTGCGTGCTCTGCTTATCGGCTGCAGCGAGGAGCAGATCAGGCTCATGGCGCGGTTCGAGCTTGACAGGATGAAGGAGATGGACGCGTATATAGGAGTCAGATATGCGGACAATGCCAGCGAACTCGGCGATGTCCCCGAAGATAAAATGAAGCTCTACAGCACCCTTTTCAACAAGCCGGTGCATTCGGAGCAGCGGGTGGAGCATACGAAATGGGTGGTCCTGAGGTATCCGAACAGTGCCATGGCGCAGATGGCTGAAATGTCCACAGAGGCATTCGAGGATTTCTATTTCAAAGTATGCAACCTGGATTATGCGAAAATGTCCAGGGCCATGGACGGGCTCATTGAACTTATGAACAGGACTGACCGGGTCAGGATCACAGGCGAAGGCACCGACTTGTCATTCTCCATCAGCGGACTTCCTGCCATCAAATGCGATGGCCACAGGAACATACCTGACGGTGAGGTTTTCACGGCTCCGGTGAGAGATTCAGTCAATGGGAGGATCACATTCAATACACCTTCAAAGTATCAGGGCTTCACGTATGAAAATGTGACGCTGGAATTCAGGGACGGCAGGATAGTGAATGCATCAGCAAACGATACTGAAAGGATCAATAAATTACTGGATACCGATGAAGGGGCCAGGTACGTGGGTGAATTTGCTTTGGGCTTCAATCCCTATATTGAAAAACCGATGAAGGATACTCTGTTTGATGAAAAAATAAAGGGCAGCTTCCATTTCACTCCCGGCAGCTGCTATGATGAATGCAGCAACGGCAACAAATCTGCGATCCATTGGGATCTGGTATGTATACAGCGGCCGGAATATGGCGGCGGGGAGATATGGTTCGATGACGTGCTGGTAAGAAAGGACGGAGTTTTCGTATTGAAGGAGCTGGAGCCGCTCAACCCGGAAAAACTGATCTAGCGAAATGCAGGGGGTCGATGACGGACAGGTAATGGTTTGAAGCGGCCGGTCGATGCAGTGAGGAACAGTGCGCTGCAGATGGGCGAAGAACCGTTCCTGTTCAGTGGGGCTTATGGAAAACTGGATGATCGGTACAAGGTTCATAATACTGCTGTACTGCGTATTGCGATACTTCCGGGGCAGTATGGAAAACACTGCGCTTGTGGTATTATTCATGCTTTTATACATTTCCGCGGTCACTTCTGCCTACCTGTTCAGGAGGAGCTCACTTAAAACGCTGTTTCGAATATTGGCTGCAGGTGTTCTTGCGGCCTCATCTGTTTTTGCATCCGAACTGTTTCTGCTTTTGATGTCTGCAGAGATCTATGAGCTTGTCTCCGGTTTTACATACGACTGGAAAGCACTGCCGGTCTTTGCCGCTATACCGGCATTTTTCAACACTGACTCCGGTGTGATACTGGAATATATATTGATCAGTTTGTTGTCACTGGTGGTTTTCCTGCTGGCCAAAAGGCACTTCGATGTGGTCGGAAGTCTCCAGAGGGCCAACGATGAGCTCAGGGACAGGATAGACCATCTGTCAGTAAGACTGAACGCCGGCAGTGAATACGAAACCCAGCTGCGCTATCTGTCACAGATCGAGGAAAGGAACAGTCTGGCGCAGAAGATCCACGATGAAGTGGGGCATACTCTTGCAGGCAGCATCATACAACTGGAGGCAGTAGGGCTGATCATGGAAAAGGACACTGCAAGAGCAGGTGAAATGGTGAGAAGTGTGACTGAAAACCTGAAGAATGGCATGGAGAGCATACGGTCCACATTAAGAGCGATAAAGCCCGCGCCGGAGCAATTGGGGATAAACAGGCTGAGGCTGATCCTCGAGGAATTCGAACTGAATAATAAGCTGGAAACAGACCTTTCGTACGAAGGCAGGCTTGATGTCATAACCCATATGCAGTGGAGTATTTTGGCTGACAATATGAGAGAAGCCCTCACCAACTCGCTGAAGCATTCCTCAGCCACGGTCATCAAAGTGAAGATAGAAGTCATGAGCAAACTCGTAAAGATGGAGGTCAGGGACAATGGGAAGGGCGAAGCAGCCGTGAAAAAAGGGATGGGACTCTCCGGTATGGAGGAGAGGGCCGGAGCAGCGGGCGGCAAGCTGATCATCGATGGCGCTGACGGGTTTTCAGTGATAACGCTGCTGCCTGTGGAAACCGACGATGACAGGCGGGCAGCAATGGTTCAGTCAGGAGGCAGCAATGCAGATAAGAGTGTTGATAGCTGATGATGATGCGTTGATCAGGGAAGGTTTGAAAATAATCCTTCAGACTGATGACCGCTTTGAAGTGGCAGACTGTGTCGACAACGGTCTGAAGGCGGTGGAATACTGCAGCAGGCACCAGGTGGATGTTGCGCTGCTGGATGTCAGGATGCCGGTGATGGAAGGCCTTGAAGCCGCCCGGCAGATCTCATCGAAGACCGAAACGAAGCCGCTGATACTGACCACCTTTGACGATGATGATTTCATAATAGATGCGGTCAAAAACGGAGCCAGGGGCTATCTGCTCAAAAGCAGCCCTCCGGCAAGGATAATGGATGCCATCACCATAGTACACGATGGAGGCACTGTCATGCAGGATGTAGCCATGGACATAATAAAGGGCGAATTGTCCTCAGGCGGAAAATGCGGTATACCTGACGGTCTTCTGACTGAACGGGAGAAGGAGATCGCCGCTCTGGTGGCAAAAGGGTTTTCCAACAGGGACATAGCAGCCAGGTTGTACATGTCTGAAGGAACCGTTAAAAATTATATATCTGCCATCCTCGGAAAAACAGGGCTTGAGCATCGGACCCAGCTGGCCATATATTATCTGACTGGAAAAAAGGAGCCGGGAGGTTTCTGAGTCATATCTCTACCCGGCAATATTTCCATCCGAATTACAAACAGACGAACAGCACAATAGTCTTTTTTCACGGGAGGGCACATTACTTTTGTCATATAAACCTGTGACCTTTAGTACTAACGCGAGGTCGCAGGTTTTTCTATAATGTAACTGTAATCGAACAAATGGCGGGACAGATGCCGCGATGGAGGTGTGAGGATGACCATTGTAAAGATGGATCAGGTAACTAAAAAATTCGGAGATGTCACAGCAGTTGACAGGGTGTCGCTGGAAATCAGAGAAGGTGAGATTTTCGGGCTGCTGGGCCCCAATGGTGCAGGTAAAAGCACCGCTATCAACATGATAACGGGACTTCTCACGATAGATAAGGGCAGCATCAGTATACTGGGAAGCGATGTCAGGAGGGATAAGATGACAGCTAAGTCCTATGTGGGCATCGTCCCTCAGGACATAGCGATCTATGAAGATCTGACCAGCCTGGAAAATGTTAAGTTTTTTGCCAGCCTGTACGGACTAGGGGGGAAGGAGCTTGAAGCTGCTGCGCTGGAGGCTTTGGAATTCACAGGCCTTTCTGAAAAGAAAAAGGAGTTCCCTAAGAGCTTTTCCGGGGGAATGAAAAGGAGGCTCAACATAGCCTGTGCCATTGCCCACAAACCCAGGCTCATCATAATGGATGAACCTACCGTCGGCATCGATCCGCAGTCCAGAAACCATATACTGCAGTCAGTGAAGCAGCTCAACAAACAGGGCAGCACGATCATCTATACCAGTCATTACATGGAAGAGGTCGAGGAGATATGCACCCGTATTGCCATCATGGACCATGGAAAGGTAATAGCCCTTGGCACCTGTCGGGAGCTGGAGAACATGGTAAACGACAAAGATGTGGTCGTGGTGACAGTAAGTGATCCTGTTTCGAAGGTGAATGAAAAAAGCATCAGGGAAATACCCGGTGTCGAAAATGTCGCTGTCGGGGAAAATACCATAAAAATCACAAGCGCAAAGGAAGTTACCAATCTGGACAGGATAATACAATATTTCATCAAAAACAGCTTCACGATAAAGAGTGTGGAAAGCAAGACGCCGGACCTGGAAACCGTATTCCTGTCACTCACGGGAAGGAAGCTCAGGGATTAAGGGGGGGAGATCGTCCAGTGAAGACTCTGCAGATAATTCTAAAGGAAATAAAGCGGAATATCCGGGATTATAAAGCGAATACAATGATGGTGCTTTTCCCCATCGTACTGATCATTATACTGGGAGCAGCTTTCAGTGGCATTTTCAAGGGGGGTATGGATCTTGGCGGGATGAGCGTACTGTACACCATTGACGCTGAAGACAGTGATCCCGTATTTGAAAGTGCTTTCAACAGTTTCCGTCAACACTTGTCCGGGGAAATGGGGCTGGTTTTCGAGGAAACAACAGATTTCGACAAAGGATTAAGAGATATCGAAGACAACAAATATGCGGCATACCTCCATATAACAGGTGATCCGCTGAGGATAGACATGTATAAGAATAAAACAAGGAGCGTTACATCCGGCATAGTTGAAAATGCTGTGGCGGCATTTATCGACTCATATGTGACGATCAATGTGGCAGCCAGGAACAATCCGGCCGTCCTTTCGGAGCTGCAGGCTGATGATGCTGATTATGTGAGGATCAGGTCTCTGGACCGCAAGAGACAGCCTGGCGCCACTGATTATTATGCGATAGCCATGCTGACGCTGATCCTGCTGTACTCCTCGCAGACCGGATTTTGGGGGATAAGGTCAGAGATTGAAGGAAGGACCGCAGCCAGGATACTATGTGCGCCTGTTTACAAATATCAGTACCTTACGGGCAAGATACTTGGAAGTATTTTTGTGACCATAGTGCAGGGTTTTATAGTCCTTATGTTCAGCAAACTGGTATTGAAGGCTTACTGGGGTGAGGACCTGCTTACTGTGGCCGTCCTGGTGATCACATATTCTGTCATGGCTGTCAGCATCGGAGCGGCATTGGCATTTGTACTCCGAAGCGGAGAGGCGGCCAATGGCTTGCTGAACACGATCATACCGATACTTGTGTTTCTGGGGGGAGGCTATGTACCGGTGTATGTGATGGGCGACAGCTTCTCCAAATTATCCGTTATTTCTCCGGTGAGGTGGATAAATTCGGCCTTGTTAAACTTGATATACGATGGCAACTATTCTGACGTGCCCATTTCCATTGCCATCAACCTGGGTCTTTCAGTGCTGTTCATATCTGTGGCCGTACTGTTGTCAGGAAAGGGGAGGAAGGCGTATGCGTAATCTGATGCTTCTCATATTGAACAATCTGAAGGTCACCTTCAGGAAAAAAGGCAATATTGTAATATATATTATTTTACCCCTGGGTGGAGTACTGCTCTCACTGCTGATGTACGGAAGTTCATCGGCCGGCCCTTTGAAAATCGGCTTCATAGATAATGACCATGGTTGGGCAGCTTCGGAATTGAAGGAGAAGCTCAGTGCCACGGAGGGATTTTTGATCATTGAAGTGGAGGAAGACGAAGTAAGCAAAAAGCTGCTGGACTTCGAACTGGACGCTGCGGTGATAGTTCCTGAAGCCTATTCTGAAAGCATACTTGAAGGAATTGCCGCTGAAACAGAGATCGTTTCGTTGAAGGGGAAGGAGACCACGGCATGGGTGGAGCAACTGATAAACAGACATACATCGTCTATGATGCTGCTTTCGGCAGCATCCGGCGGCGAAGAGGCTGCCTTTGACAGGATGCTGGCGCAGGTCAGAGCAAATAATCTGAAGTTGCAGGTTATCAGTGCTGATGATAAGAGCATGTCCAGGTCCATGACGATGAGCTCAGTCGGTTTTCTGATCATGTTCACCATGCTTGGGGCAGGATTCACATCGGGGATAGTCCTGAAGGAAAAGAGAAACCGTACTTACCACAGGATTTGCTCTGCCCCTGTCAGCGCAAAACAGTATATTTTTGCAAATTCGCTTACCGGACTGATCATCTGCATACTCCAGATACTCATGATACAGTTGGCAATGAAGTTTGTTTTCAGGATCGACACCGGTGTAGAGGGCGTCCATATGTTCATAATCCTGCTGATGTTCGCATTTGTAGCGGTTGGTGTTGGATTGTTCATAACGGCATTCTCAAATTCTTCGTACATGGCCGGAACACTTAATACACTGATCCTGACACCTACCTGCATGCTGGGAGGATGTTACTGGGACACAGCCCTCATGCCTGATATCATGCAGAAGATCGGCTATTTCACACCGCAGCGTTGGGCAATAGATGCGGTGACGCGGATGCAGTCCGGAGGAGCCTTCGGGGACATCACACTGAATCTGCTGGTGCTTGCTGCATTTGCAATGGCACTCATGCTTATAGCAGCTTTCAGATTATCCCGGACCGACAATGTCCAGAAATTCGTCTAGGGGACAGTTCTTGATTTTCGGGGACGGTCCTTCAAAAGGAGGGACGGTTCTCAACTTTCTGTACTCAGGGGGACGGTTACCAGGTTCAGACACTGGATGGACGGTTCTCAACTCTCTGTACTCAGGGGATGGTTCTCAGGTTTAGACATTGAAAGGACAGCTCCCGGGTCAAAGCCGCGCGGCCTGACTTTCCCGGAACTGTCCCTTATTTGAGAACCGTCCCCCTTTTTCGATCGTCTCAGTTTCAGAGAACTGTCCCCTATTGGTCGAAATATTTGATATCCAGAAGCTTTATGATGCCCAGTTCATCGTTTATCGTATAAAGGTATCTTTTAATGGCCCTGGATTCGATTATCAGCTTCCTCAGATCCGCATAGCTGTCCCGGGAATAGTCCAGCACTTTGATCTCGATGACCGGACTGCGCTTTTCGATGGCCTCTGCCAATACTCTGCTGAGGGAAGCAGTGCCTTCAGCTGTCAGGCCATATCTGTGATAATAGTTGTTCCGGGTGCTGACGCATCTGGGATACTGTGATCTGTCCCACTCACAGAATTTCATCATTTCGAGGTCTGTCAGATTGAAATAGCTGTAAGCCGGTACCTCAATGCCGTCATCGGGCAGCGAATCATTATTGGTCACGTCAAGGTGAAAGTATTCGCCGTCGATTTTGACGATATTCCAGGCATGTCCTTCGCCACTGCTTACAGAACTTCCCGCAACAGTAATGCATTCGATGCCTGCCAGGTCACACAGAAGCTTCATGGCTTTTGCATATCCCTCGCACACTGCATATCCCAGGACCAGACAGCCGTATTCCTCAAATGCTTCATCGGAGAGTGTATTCTGATGATAGTTTTCAAAATCGTACTCTGTATTTTTTATAATGTAATCGTGCAGTATTTTTTCTTTTTCAAAATCTGTCATATCCACGGATATATGTTCGGCAACGATGAGTCTGGCTTTGTCGAGGGCGGCTTTTACCTTTGCTCTCTTCGACGTGTATTTGGCTTGCGATTCCCTGTATGTAACCGTCAGCTTCATAGATCGCATATTGCATTCATATTCCCACGCCTTTACGAAATAAGGTACCCCTGATATATCTTCGGCTGCTTTAAGGGCTGTGTCGAAGGCGGGTCTGAACTCTTTGGCGATATCACCGCCGAAGCCGCTGACATCCAATTCGAGGATCGTGGTATGGTTTATGAGTGTTTTCGTGATGATCCTGATCAGATCATCTGCATTATTGATAACATAGCCATAGCTTGTCCGGCTGGGAAGAAAGGAAAGAACGTCTCCGTACCGCCTTTCGAAGTCTGAAGGATATAAGCCCAGCAGTTCTGCTGCAGGTCTGAAGACTGCCTTGTCAGTATCGACGAGCTTTTCGATGAGTGTCCTGGAGGAGCCCTTCGGCTTAACAGTCAGCGCATTATAGGAAAAAGCAACAAGATCACTTCTTAAAAAATCAGGACTATTCTTCAGCCTGTTTGCTTCTGTATAGGACAAGATCCCTATTGCCGCAGCTTTATCCAGCGCCTTGCCATACTGAAAATCCTCACCGTCTGTATATCCGATGGAACGGAGCACCATGGCCGCATATTGATTTGCCGACAGCGGATCGCGGGCACCGAAGGTATCACTGCTTTTTCCGTTGATGATCCCGTTCTGGTATGCATATCCGACATAGTTATCAGCCCAGGGCTGCACATCTTTGAACGGATGCCTGCAGACACCCTGCCTGGCCGGATATTCTTTGCCAAGAAGGCGCAGCAGCATAACCAGTCCCTCTGTCCTGGTGGGGACGCGGTCAAGCTCGAATTCGTCCGGTTTGGTAGCCAGAAGCCCTAAAATCTTCAGATCGATGGCTTTTTCGTAATTTGAAGAGGAGACTGCCGAGGTTTCTGCAGGCAAAGCAGGAAGAGCCTGTTCCGGTGCGGATGCTGCACCCGACGGCAGGGGCATGATCAGAGCTGTTATTGCAAATATCAATACAATTACTAAAGGTTTTGACTTCAATGATTTATACTACCCTCACAAAATATTCCGACCAACCGGGTACAGTGTATTCCGATGGTCTGTATATCTGTTACGCTACATCTATTCGATAAACACGAATAAAAAACCGGGGTTCTTTCGACAACAGCCCAAATTTTACAAAATATCATTGCCAGCAGTAATATTATAGCCGATTATGCAAAAACATGCAATATATGGGCGATAAAGACAACAGATGGCTGTTGCGCTTGAAGTCAACCGCTTCTGTTGGGGATCAGACTTGTAACACTTCTTGCCGCATTATCTCTGAACCTGTCGATAAATGATGTCACATAGCCGCATATGTCGAGATTTCTGTCAGTTATAAGCGGTGTCAGGTCCATGGCATAGGACAATGCATCTGAAGTATCGGCAGCATCGTATTTATGGAATGTGGCATTGGCTGTCCTCCTGGCAGGTGCCGCCAGATCATATCTTTTGCCGCCGGTTATCTGTGAATCGAATACACCTATCAGTGCAGCAGAAATGTTTGGATAAGCCGAAACGTCGAACACCACTTTATCTTCATCACAAAGCCAGTCAAGACTGCGCCATACCTCGCAGCCGTACAGCTTTTCAGGGTGCAGGTCATCAGGAAGCTCCCTCAGGGCGCAAATCACTCTGAGGGCCGCTGCCACATGGGTCATATGCTTGTCCGCAGGATTGTGGGTATATATGAACTGCGGCCTGGCAGCTTTTATTATCTCCATGAGTTCAGAGACAACGGTGTGATCATCTCTATCCCTGATATTGCTGCTTGGGTGTTCAAGGATTATCAGGGCAGAATAGTCACCTATGACTGCAGCCTTTTTCTGCTCATGTTTTCTTATCTCACGCATCTGTTCATCGGTAAAGTTCTGATACGGACCGCTCCTCGGGCTGCCTGAACCGTCTGTGAGTACGACGGCAGTGAACCATTTGTCCTTTTTTCCAAAGCACCGGGAAATGCCGTCATATGCCATGATCTCTATATCATCCTGATGAGCAGACACAGCCAGATGTGTGGTTCTTGCCAAGGCTTCTGACACCGGTGTGCCGTCCGGGACAAAAACCTTTGCCCGCATTTCATTCAGCATATCATCCCACCGCACTATTATTCTTAACTGCCTTTATATTATAGCATAAACCAATGGGATTTACCGGGAAAGCTGTGGTGACACTCAGAGGAAAAGGTATGGTGACACTCTCCTCTGCAAGAGCTGTCTCCCTCCGGCTGAGAAGCGTCACCATGCCTGCTCACCTTAGTCGGCGGCTCGCCGCAATATTGAATTATTCCTTGTAATACCCGTCGCCTTCTCTGCCGAAAAGGCAAGGGAACAGCAGGATTATGACCAAAATGATAATGATGATCCAAATCCAGTTAGTTCCGAAACCGCATCCAAAGAGTCCGCCTCTTTCATTTTCTGCCATATCGCACACCCCCTTCATTATTTAAAAGCCTGGCTATTCCACTATGCCGATATCGTCTCTTGAGTAAAAACCTCTGTTGTTTGTAAACAGCAGGAGAAACAGAATGATGAAGAACAATAATGCGCAGTCATCGAATATGTTGCCAGCAAAGCCTTTAGACATCGTAATCCCCCCTTGTCTATCGTGTTGGAACCGTGCTGTCGTTATATCATATTCAGGGCTGCATCCATGTGTTACTTGCAAGGCACATTTCAGCCCGTCCCGGTGTCGGCGGACAAAAGTGAAACCACCCTTTGCGGGTGGCTTCACCAGGAGTCATGTATTGCAGCCGATCCTGCCCCTGATAATGTTGTGATCCCTTATGCCGCTATTAGTAGAAATCCCTGTTGTCAAAGAACAGCAGCAGGAAAAGAATAATAAAGAACAAAATCGCGCAATCATCGTTAAAAAACTTACCGCATCCTCTTTCTGCCATTATGGTAGGCCTCCTTTCGACCAATGAGTTGACATAAATTTATACCGCTAATTCAATTTATTCTTCTTTCGTGCAAAGTGTTACTTGTCTGACCAGAATCTGTCGGCGGGTTTGCGATGCTGTCGTCAATATCATTATATTAACGGAGCACTTACTCGGTGACAGAATGAGGATGCATATGCGGTGACAGCGGCAATACGCCGGGGCCGCGAATCTTCCAAATATTCAGCATTTGTTATATAATTTAATTGTCTGATAACAGGTTGCATCATGGAGGTGTGTGATGGAATTGACAGAGGGCATTGTCGTCACGATGAGACATTATTCCATGATTAATGTGTTCAGCAGCATAGTCGACGAAATCAGGGATGATAAAATCATTGTAAAGCTTCCGAGGGAATGCCAGAAGGCAACCTTTCAGGAAGGCGATCCTCTGGTCACAGCCTATGAGCTGGAAGAAAAAGCAGTTATAAAGGGTGGACGGATCGTTGGCTATGAAAGGGATGCAGGACTTCTGACCTACAGTGAGGATGTGCTTGACGAAGGAAGCAGATTGCGGTCCTATGAGCGATTTCCTGTTTCACTGTATGCGGATTACAGAGTAGTGGAAACAATGAGCAACAGGAAATACTTCGCATTGGTGAAGGACATCAGTGATTACGGCCTGATGGTGTATTCAAAGGAAGAGCATTTCAAGGGACATAAGCTGAACATGGATATCTACCTTTCAAGGGATATACTCTCCCTTACAGCGGAAATAGTCAGGAAAGTCGATCGCGGCGATTACTACGAATACGGGCTCAAGATAAGGCACAACGGGCCTGTTGTCTTCAACCAGATCAAAAACTTCGTCAGAAAAGAGCAGGAAGAGCTTATCGGAAAGTATTCAAGATAGTGCCTGCCGTAGTATTTTGCCATTCCAGCGCAATATTACTGGGAAAATATGAAAATAGGAATTGACAGAAAGTGAGTCTGCCCATATAATATAATCACAACCAAAATCTTACAAAAATAATTGTAAATGTAAGTAATGGGGGTGGTGAATTGGGGAGGCTCAGTCTTGTTATAGCTGATTATGATGCTGAATATATTCGGAATTTAGAAAAATATCTAATACTGAATTATCCCGGGAGATTTGGGCTGACATCCTTCTCATCATCCCATACACTGTGTGAATTTCTCGAAAGTCAGGCCTCTGCGGACATAATCCTTGTGAACAGTAGTATATATGAGGACAGGATCGAACAGTACGACCGGGGGCTGGTACTGCTGCTGGCGGAAAACGGCTCCGGGCCTGTTCCGCAATGTCCGGGTGCGATCCGAAAATACCAGCACGCGGACAGACTGGTATCTGAACTGCTGAGACTGTATACGGCCAATTCGAGCAAGGATCGCCTGGTGCCGGGACGAAAGAACACATGTATCATCAGCGTCGTATCGCCTGCCGGAGGAGTCGGAAAAAGCAGCATTGCTGCAGGCTGCAGCATGATGTGTGCCGGCAGGGGGCTCAGGACATTTTATCTGAACCTGGAGGATATCGCTTCGACGGCCAATTTCTTCAACGGCGAATCAAATCAAAGCTTCTCCAATGTACTGTACCATTTGAAAGGCAGCTCCAACCTGTGGCTCAGGCTGGAGTCGGCTAAATGTTCAGATGCCAGGAATGGGGTACATTTTTTCAAGCCTGCTGAAAGCGCACTGGAAATGAATGAATTCGAGAAACAGGATGCTGTACGGCTGATCAGGGAGTTCAAATCAAGCTGCGTATACGACATGGTATTCGTTGATACTTCCCCGGGGCTCAGTGAAACGAATACAGTAGTTATGAGTCATTCCGACGTCATTTTGCTCGTGCTGACTCAGGATCCCATCATGGAATCAAAAGCCGACATTTTCAGTAAAGGGCTCGCCTTGCTGGAGTCCGGATGGAAGTCTGGGCTCACGGACAAGCTCCTGCCTGTCGTCAATTTCTCATCCGGATCCGCCGGCTGCATATCTGTTTGCGGATACAGACCGGCTGCGGCAATACCTGACAAGTCCGGACCACGCGGTAGGTTTGGGGCTGGCGAGGCTGTCAGAGATGTTTCATTTCTTGCAAGTCTGAATGGGATTGTGGATCAAATACTGGCAGGGAGGCAACTGGCTGGCATTCCCGGAGAGGGAGGTGGGTCTGTTGCTTGAAACGGCTGATCTCGAAAAGGCAGGGAGCTTGCAGAGTATAGCGGCGGGCGACAGGGAACTGGCAGAAGAAATAAGGGCTGAGATCGCCCAGGGGCTGGACAGGACGAAGGATATCGATGACGATGAACTGATGGAAATGGTGACAGAGGCGGTTTTCCGCAGGTCGCAGATATCATGGCTCAATATCGCACAAAAACGTGAGCTGGCTGATACGGTTTACAATTCCATGCGAAGACTCGACATACTCCAACCCATGCTGGATGACAAGGGCATTACCGAAATAATGGTGAACGGGCCGGATAAGATATTCATAGAGCGTGCAGGCCGGATAGACAGGGTGGATGCAAGTTTTGACGATCAGCAGAAGCTGGAGGATGTCATCCACAATATTGTTTCACGGACCAACAGGACCGTCAATGAGGCATCGCCCATAGTCGACTTTGTCCTGCCGGACGGGTCCAGAGTGAATGTGGTGCTCAGGCCGGTAGCACTGAACGGGCCGATAATGACGATACGAAAGTTTCCTGACGATCCCATGACCCTGGAACAGTTGACAGAGACGGGCTCATTGAGTGTTGAGGCTGCTGAAGTGCTGGACTGCCTTGTGAGGGCCAAATACAACATATTCATCTGCGGAGGTACCGGCAGTGGAAAAACAACATTCCTCAATGCGCTTGCAGGGAGGATACCCCCTGATGAGCGGATCATCACCATCGAGGATTCAGCGGAGCTTCAGATAAAAGGGGTGGACAATCTAGTCAGGCTTGAGACAAGAAATGCCAACAGTGAAGGGAAGGGCAGCATCACCATCCGCGACCTGATCAGGACGTCTCTGCGCATGAGACCTGAGAGGATAATCGTAGGTGAAGTCAGAGGGGAGGAAGCCCTTGATATGCTGCAGGCTATGAATACCGGTCATGACGGTTCATTATCCACCGGTCATGCCAACTCTGCCGAAGACATGCTCAAGAGACTGGAGACGATGGTTATCAGCGCTTCGCCCATACCTTTGGACGCAGTGAGGCAGCAGATCTCCTCAGCAATCGATATAATGGTGCATCTTGGCAGGCTGAGGGACAAGACGAGAAGAGTCCTTGAAATATGTGAAATATCAGGCTTCAACGATGGTCGGATCCTTCTGAACCCACTTTTTGTGTTTAAGGAAACAAGGACATGTGACAGTGCTGTCTCCGATATATGCGAAGAAGTCGCGGATACCGGCAGATCAAAAACAGGATCCGCCGGTGACCGGACAGAAGACGGTTCGTTTGTGGCAGGAAGCCTTAGCTGGACCGGCAATATGCTCGTCAGGACATACAAGCTGAAAATGGCGGGTATCCGCTGCAGATTAGGCGGTGATATCTAGTGCCGGATTACAACACTTATGTCATGGGGATAAAGCAAAGGATATTTTTTATATCGATAGCGGCATCAGTTATTTTTGCTGCAGGCTTCCTGTTCTACAGAAGTGTTTTGATATCGCTGCTCCTTACACCGCTGGCGCTGCTATACCCGAAGATAAAGACGAAAGAAATAATAAAACGAAGAAAAAGGGAACTGAATATACAATTCAAGGACCTGCTGTATTCCCTCGCTTCGTCTGTTTCAGCCGGCAAAACCATCGAATCGGCCTTCAGGACAGCGCTCGACGACCTGTCCGTGCTTTATCCGGAGCCGTCTGCATATATACTTGCAGAAATCAGGAACATAATAAGCAGACTGGATACCAATGAGACGCTTGAATCCGCACTGTTTGAATTTGCCGGACGCGCCGGGCTCGAGGATATCGACAACTTTGTCAATGTCCTCAATATCAGCAGGAGGACCGGCGGCAATGTAGCTCAGATAATAAGGAATACTTCATCGATCATCAGTGACAGGATAGAGGTCAGCCAGGAAATCGACATGATGCTGGCTGAACGCAGATTCGAACAGAAGGTGCTCAATGCAGTGCCGGTGTTCATGGTTGCACTGCTGTCTGTCAGCGCAGCGGAGTATATGCATCCGGTTTTCAACACTGCTGCAGGGAGAGTCACGATGACTGTCGCCCTGGCAATGATGGCGGCAGCCTGGTTCATATCTTCAAAGCTGAATGATATCAAGCTTTGATCAATATTGGCCGGCCCGGGATGCTTTCCGGTCCCCGGTGAAAACAGTGTTGAGAGGTCTGACATGGCTGTTTTTTTCACAATTTCGGTCATTATCTTCGCGATGCTGCATTTTTTGTCAAAAGACAGATATGCAGATACCGTAAGTATGCTGGATAAAAAAGAATATCCGATGAAGGAGTTTCTGCCAGCAGGCTTGTTTATCCTTGATACTTTCAAGCACAGCTACAACACAGGTTACGACAGGAGGCTGGCCTTGGCGGTCACTGAGCTTTACGGACACAGGAAAGCCCTGCTCATGCTTCGTGTACACTGGGGGAACAAAATATCTCTGGCGCTCCTGGCTTTGCTGTTTATCGGTTTCGTGGGAATGTTTACCGAGATCGATGGAGGATATCTGTTTTTTTGCGTACTGATACTGGCGGCCGTTATTGTACTCAGTGACAGGGAGTTGAATGAGAAGGTCAAAAAGAGACGTCAGTCAATCCAACTTGAGTTCCCGGATTTCGTCAACAAGCTGACATTGCTGGTCAATGCGGGGCTGACCGTATCAAAGGCATGGGAGAAAGCTGCATTTGACGCTGAACGGCAAACCCCTCTTTACAAGGAGCTCCGCATCGCGGTTCAGGCTGTCAGGGCTGGCGCATCCGAGTATAAGGCATATGAAGAATTTGCAAAGAGATGTCATGTCCCGGCAGTCACCCGTTTTGTGACCGTGGTATTGCAAAACATCAGGAAAGGAAATTCCGAACTGGTTCCTGTATTGAGGCTTCTGGCGGACGAATGCTGGGAAATGCGGAAGAACACGGCAAAGAAATTCGGCGAGGAGGCCTCGACAAAGCTATTGCTGCCAATGATGCTCATGTTCATTGCTATCCTGCTGATAGTCGGAATGCCGGCTGTTCTGGCGCTGAGAAATATATGAGGATTGGAGGTGATCCGATGAACAAGTTGGTCAGGTGTTTCCTGAGCGAGGAGGATGGCCTCGGAACAGTGGAAATAGTCGTTATTATCGCTGTTCTTGTAGGCATTGCGCTCATATTCAGGGATGCGATCATCAAATTTGTCACTGACATAATGAAAAGCGTTTTTGCGAGTGATTCCATAACAACCGATGTACAAAGTGAACTGATAAGACAGAATAACCAGATCAACTGAGAAGGCTTCAAGTAAAGGCTGTACCTGCAAGGTGATATTTTGGGGGAAATTTATCATGTCCGAAATTGCTGGAGAAACTATAAAAGAACTGGAATTCATATACGAAAGCGATGCCGCATCCAGTTTTCTTGTGATCAGGTGTGCCGGAAGAGTTATAGAGTACCAGGCCGCCATGCTTGAAAACAATGATATAGGATATATCATTCCGGTAGAAATGGTCAAAAAAGAAAATGTCAGCTGTTTTTACTGCAATATAACCTCACAGATACCGCTCTCGCTATATCTGAAGAGAAACAAGCTCAGCAAGGAGGCATTCCTTAAGCTCATCCTGAACATATCCGTATGCATCGACAATTCAGCGGGATACCTGCTGTATCCGTCCAACTTCCTGCTGAAGCCCGAGTTTATCTATGTCGACCCCGGAACGCTGGATGTTATGATCGTATACATACCGGCAGAGTTCCGGCAGGATGATTCAGGCTCATTACAGACACTGGTGTCTGAACTGCTGATGCAGCACATAAATGAGGAGGACTTCTGCACCGGCAACCTGGTCCAGCGTATATTGTCGGAGGTCAAAAGCGAGGCCTTCAGTATCAGGGGGCTGATGGCGCTTATAAATGAACTGTTGTACAAACCGGATCCAAAAGAAACACCTGTACCGATATACGATCGGGAAATTTGTATGAAAACACTTGAAGAAAATAGAGAAAAATATAAAATAGAGGAAAAGAAGGAAGTTGCGGAGAATGACAGGCAGAAAAAGTCATTATATGCCGTTGCTGTCGTGGCATTGCTGCAGCTTGTAATGGGCTGTGTAATATATATGTGCCGCGGAATGATCGCCGGTACAGGTAAGGATGCATTAGCAAATTACGCTGCCGTGGCACTGATAGTCCTGGCGATTGAAGTACTGATCTTCAGAAAACTGCAGGTGATGAAAGTGTTCAGCGTCAGAGATACAGGCGGTGAAGCCCAGGATAGGGACTGTGGAAAGGCAGCCGGACAGCAGGACAGTGACCGAAGGCTGGAGACTATGGGACAGATAACAGATCAGATACGGGCAAATCGGAAGGGGCCAAAGGATTACAGCAGTCGCCAGGCGGTCACCGCAGATGAAACAATGGTGATCCCAAGTGGAGCAGCCGGAGTTCATGGACGCGGTCCGGAAAAAAGGAGCATGGCACATTCTGCAGCATCCTGGTTAACGGGAGCAGGCAGCAGTTTGCCTGAAACTGACGAAACACCGGTTGATGAGAAAGCGGCGTGTTTTACTCAGAAAACGGAGATACTTGGTACCCGAAATGAAGACGAGTTCGTATTGGTAAGCAGGAACAGGCATACTGAGGATATAGTCATCGACAGAAATGAATTTATTGTAGGCAGACTTGCCGGGCATGTAGATCACATCCTGTACAACAATGCTGTCGGAAAGCTTCATGCTGAGTTCATACTCAGGAATGGACGCTGCTATGTCAAGGATCTGAATTCCATGAACGGCACCTTCATAAACGGTAAGAGAATAGAAAGCAATAAGGAGATCCTTTTGAAAAACAATGACGACCTTCGGCTGGCAAACTGTGAGTTTATCTTCAGATGCGGATACGATCAGGAATACGATAAACCAGATAATGATAAGGAGGCGGGAAAATGTATGACAGACGAATTGTGTGGCATGGGAAGCCTGTTGCAAGAAAATGTACTGAGATCATTCTGACAGCGCTGTTTTTTACAATGCTGGTGCTGTTCGTGCCGACGCGCGCAGATGCCGGTGAAACTACACCCGTATATGAAAATGAAACGGCCTTCAGGATAAAGCCTCTGCAGGACAGGCTTGCAGCACTGGAACAGGAAGAGATAGACGGTATACTGGCCGCATACGGAGACATGAACTCCCATTGGAGCCGCAATGAGGTCGGGATGTTGTCCCTGATCGGCATAGTCAATGGCTATAATGGCATGTTTTACCCCAATGATCCGGTCCAGGTCGACCAGTTTCTCAAGATGACGGTCAGATCGATGGGGTTTGCACCGGGAGAGAACACGAAGTACTGGGCTCAGAATTATATAGATATAGCTGTCGGGCAGCAACTGATATCGGAAAATGAGTTTGCCGATTACAAACGCCCCATCACACGCGAGGAGGCAACCAGGATCATAGTAAAGGCAACTCTGCTGAAAGAGGAATTCCCGTATAACGATCCCTATAATAATCCGGATAATCTTGTCCGGTCAAAGATAAAGGACTATGCACACATAAAGGACGAAAACAAGCAATATGTACTGCAGTCCTATGAAATCGGACTTATCAGAGGAACGGGCGACCGGTTCAGGCCTGCGGATACGCTGACACGTGCGGAAGCGGCGACGATTATGATCAGGTACCTGAATGATGCGTCGCGCGTACCCTTCATCCCGGCAGAGGATGAGGTGTATACATGTGTGAATCCGGGTGGGACCGTTGTGACAGCATGGCCGCCTCCGAAAAAGGAGATAATCGATGCGGCGAATGCATTCAGGAATGTGGAGAAGAAGTCAAAAGGCTTTGTTGCTACAGGGTTCAGTGAAACAGGGTATGTCATATTTTATGACTTCTATGAGAGCGAGGAGAAGTATAAGCAAGACAGTATTCATAATATCCAAATGGCGATTTATTTCAATACAATAAATGATATTCGTCTTTTGGACAATCCATATCATATAGTGCTGTATGATGCCGAAGCCGTGCAGCGGCTCCACAGGAACGTCATATACGAAATGTTCAGGTTCTGGTTCGAGGACGAAGCCGACAAGGCCATGGCACAGTTTGACAGGTACCTGGGATATGCCGTCGGCGGCGACCAGGTGCACCGCATAGATGAAATCTTTTATAACGGCCGGAAGATGTTCTTCCATAAGATAGGCGGAGACAATGGATTCACTTTATCAATTCATAGTCTGTAGCAAGCAATAATAAGCAATTCCAAACAGAGAGGTTGCATTTGTCATGAAAAAGAAATTTTTCATTTGTATACTCTTTTTGGCCCTGTTGATGTCAAATTTTACCATAGCCCAGGATGATACGCGGTATTATGAGACAAGCTGCAAGTGGGAAACATATTTCGACAATCCCGATTTGTTTGAAAAGCTTTCAGGACTCCCGTATGGTGTCACGCCTGTTGCAGAAGGAAGGCCCTTCAACTACCGCACATGGTTCGGGAAAGGTATAGTCGTCTACGGGACACCTGAAGAGGCCAATTCCGACGAAAGCCACAGGAAGAACTACAAAGAGGATACTCTAAATGATAATGGCATCGGTTTTTATAAAAAGCCGGGGTACAAGCGAGGGGAATACAGGTATGACGGGTATACCATCGAGGGAAACCTGTATGCCAATTCCAATTTTCCATATGATGTTCAGCCAAAAACACCACCTGAGGATGTAGCCTGGATATATCATTACTGGGATAGTGATTATGTAAATTCTGAATTTCAAGGTGAGCCTACGATGAAAGCAAGTATATATACAAGAGCTGCAATTTCAAATACGGCAATTATCGGACAAAAAACCCGCGAATGGATAAATAATGGCATGACTGAGTTCAAGATCCGCAACGGAGTAACCGATAAGGGCCCGAAACATCCTGCTCCGGGCAGGAAGCCTGATGGCACCTGGGATTTCCATGATTTCCTGAATGTCCAGTCGGCACCGTCGGCCAAGTTCAATGGTGAAGGCAGGATGTTCAGGTTCGATAGGACGGGCGGCCTGTTTTACTGGGGATTCACCATCAGGAAGTACCAGAAAGAGCATACTCCGGTGGAAGTCTCAGTAAATGTGATAAACCAGGATGAACTCAGCTTTATGGATTACGGGAAAAACAATCCTGAAGGCTTCGAAAAGCAGGTGATCAATGTCAAAGTCGAGGTGACGGCAAGACTGAAGGATGAGGAGCATATGGAAGATCCTCTGGCCAGGGCTGTGTACTATACCAGGGAAGACAGGGAGCAGTGGGAGATCAGTTTGAATGGCGAGGAAGCTATGAAGGAAGATATCCAGATGTTTGACAATATGGCAAAGACCGTATTCGTGATTCCCATGACAAAAGGTCAGATAAAGGCATTGACAGGGCAAAACATTATGTTCAGGGCGACTGCCCGGTGTATATATTTCGATGAAAGATATGATGAAGGAAGCAGTCAATGCAATACAGATTTCTCAATAGAAGAATATATAATCGAAAATGAGCCGCCTTTCCTGATGGAACCCAAATGCGTCATACCACAGACAGGCTTTGACATAGTGCAGTTTGCAGCATACGACGGCACTGATATGGACGGGATATCTGAGCGCAGAGTGCTGATAAACGGTGTCGAAGTGGAGGATGAATACTTTTTCAGCGGTAATTACATTTTTGGCGATGGTCAGGACGGGTTGAAGAAAATAGATGTCTATTACACAGATCAAAATGGAAATACCGCATGTCATTCCACCTGGGCTTACATATACAACACCAGACCCTCAGCGCAGTTCAGGTTCTCAGGCACATTCAAGCAGAACAGAAAGCTGACCGTTACTGACATATCGAATCTGGCGGGGTGTGAGATCGTAAACAGCACCTATCCGATAAAATCCTGGTCGTGGAAGGTCAGGGCTGTCAGTGGCGATGCTTCATCCATAAGGAAGAAAGATATCAGCAAGACGCAGAAGGATCTGCTGTTTAAAACTCCAGGCTCGTATGAAGTGGAGCTTACCGTGACAAATGCGCTGGGGCGGGTATCTGAACCCTATGTCATGAGATTCGAGATTTTTCCCGACTATGAGCCGGCACTTGAAATAGACCTTGACAATTCTGTCATCTCAAGGCAGGAAACGGTCAGTGCCTGGAACTACAATGCATGCAGCACGGATAATGATATTATAAGTAAAAATATCATCGAACTCTGGTATGACAGCGATAATGACGGAGAATATGACAAGCTCCTTGAGACCTATGACGGCAGTGACGGCTTCCCCGAATTCCGTCCGGTGGGCCTGGGGAAATACAAGTTCATAAATATAGTGGAAGAGAGCTTTGGCGAGGATACGATCGAGGAATTCATCACTGAAAGCGATCGTGTGAGCAAGACGCTGGAACGGGAAATACTGGTGGACAATATACAGCCCATGGCAGGTCTGTATATCCAAATGCCTGTCAGCAGGCCGCAGATCGATACATTTATATTGCTCGATTCAGGGCTTGAGGACGAAGATGTGAGATATATCAGGGACAACAGATTAGAGTTCAGCAACTGCCTGCGCTCGGCCAATATCTTATCTAACGTGGATGTTTGGGACCTTCGGACATATAAGTATGAAATGCAGGCAAGCAGGTCTGTCCATACCGGAAGCAGTTTGCCGCCGAAAACCGTGGAGTACAGCAGTAATGGATATTATGGAGTACTTAACAGGACGAGCTATGTCAACAACAGGTATCAGACTGACGAAGGCAGCTATGTTGAAAAAGAAGATGTTAAAACTGTAACGGGGACTTTATCGGGTTGGTCCGAGGCGTATTATGTCTATACTTCTGCCGGTTGGATGCTGACCGGCTCCAGGGCGACAGATCAGCCAACGATGATATATGACGAAGACGGCTATTACGGTGTACTGAAAAAGGTTTCATTCACGACCGATACGGATAACGGCAAGCCGACCCATACAGGTACCCCAGGCGAGAGTTATACCTGGAGAAGGACATACACTGGTTACTACAGCGGCGAGGTGAAAAAGACAATAGAAGTATGGGTCCCCAAACCTGTCTGGCATGATGATTATACAGGGTTCTACTCGGGAAGTGTCAGCAAGGAGGTCAGGCAGCCATACACAGACCCGTTCCGGCCAACTTCGAAAAAGTACATAATATATGTGACCAATGACAAATTGCGTGACATGAATGATCTTAGTATTGTGTTGAACAAAAGTGGTGCTGAGCTTATAATGATTGGACACAATGATATCCGGCGGCAGGTGGGGCATGATCACTTCATAGAGAATGACCGGTCCATAGACGAGCTGATATCAGAGGCTCTGGAAATAATAGCCGATGTATCAGTTGCCGAACGGTACACCCTTCTTGCCGGGATAGACGACCTGCATCTCAGTGTCGCAGATTTTGATGAAGAGAACGACCCCATCACCGAGAAAAAGTTCCTCTATGTCCACGACCCAGACTACTTCGATAATGGAAGCGGACTGGAGCAGCTTTGTACAGAGCGATATTCAGATCATGACGGATGGGTGGATACCCTTATCACAAAACTGAACAAGCCAGGCAAGTATACTATCTACAGGAGGATAAAAGACGACCCGTCTGATGATCCGGCTTTTGACAGCTTCGATCGATACTCCGGAACTCCCTTTGTCGAGGTTTATGCCCACAGGAAGCCTGTGGCCAGGGCTTCGCTGGATTGGGATTATGATTTGGAAGAAAAAATATATCGGACGACCTGGACAGACGAGTCTTATGATCCTGACCACCAGTACAGCAGAGCGGACAAGGGGATAGTCGAAAGAAAAATCATGTACAGGGAAACAGGAGGGCAGTGGAATTACACCATCCCGGACAAACTCAGACCAGGAACATATGAACTGCATTATTTTGTGAGGGACCCTGAAAATACCTGGTCGGATCCTTTCGTTATGGAATTCAGGCTGGAAGAGGCACCGCCGATACAGTTCGATGCGTCGCTTCGGGCCTTCGACAGCAGATTCAGTCTTGCAGGCATCCCTTCGTCGGAAAAACTGGAGGCTTATGATATCCGGACACGTTACCCGGGAAATATTAAACTGGAAATGGCACTATATGACGGCGCTGTGAGAAAATCGCCGAATAAGACTGTGATTTTCGGAAATGAGACGGGGACAAGGGTAAACAACGATATATATTGGAACAATGTGATATACCCTGTACCTGCAGATTTGCCCGACGGAAATTATGATTTCAGGATCGCTGCTGTAGCTGATGACGGCAGAAGTGCCCTGAAGAGCTTCCCGGTCACTGTTTCAACACCGCTGGACCTTATACCTCATATGCCTGCAGAGTTGTCAGGAGGCATAACTGCGCAGGTATCTGGTGAAACGTCCAAATATGCCAGTGCCGTCAATGTTACATTGTTCCATGGCACTGTACATGCCAGGACATTCAGCCTGACAGGTCCGGCAGATGCCGCAGGTGCGGCAAAAAGCTGGGAGATCGTCGTTTCTGTACCCGCGGGCATACCAGATGGGGAATATCTGGCAAGGTTTACGGCGATTGCACCGAACGGTAAGTCCCAGAGCAAAGATTTACAGTTCAGACTGTCAAACATAGCCATAACCGATGTGAAGCTCACCGGCTACTGGAACCACTGGAGAGGGCAGACGGATATCTTTGGCAGCAGGATGACTGTGGAGCCGCATAGATTTTTATCACTGGAGTGTGTCAGGGTAGATATCACAACCAAGGGCGATCCGGAGAAGGTCGTCATACGGTTCAGCCCAGAACTTGAGGCAATGTATTACACTGATCCCAATGGCCATACATATGACTACAGCAAGGACTTTTTCGGCTATCAGGTCAGGTTCCCTGAGGACTCCACATTAATGGTTTCCGACAACCGGGCACAGTGGGAGTATTATCTGCCGCTGGCTCCTTCCAGTAAGAATTGGGAAAACAGAAGACTGAGGCCGCAATACCGCATGACAGTCACGGCTTATAAGGGGGAGAGCACAGCTGAATATGTGATCGGGGATATAGACATTACCGGCAACATTTATGATCTGACCTATATCCAGCCTGCACAGAGATAACGGGCTCTGCTGAAAGCGAGATAGCTGGAAAAACCTCAGTCCACCGGTGCCATTGACCCTGCATATACTTTTCGCACAGACATATTGCATATTTTACCAGTATAGTTTAGTGTATAATATATATACAGAGAAAGGCGGGGTCAATAATGTGGACGAGGGCAGAGCTGAAGCACAGGGCGAAGAATGTCCTGAGGGGCAATTACTGGAAGGCGTTTCTTGTCAGTCTTGTCATCGTGTTTGCATCTGAAGGATACGGGGGCAGCTCGGGGCGGAGCGGCAGTGAGGAGATATCCTCGTTTGTGAAAGATGTTTCAGGTGATTTCAGAATAGTTACCATACTGATGATATTGCTTGGTATCGTGGTTACTGTATTCGTCCTGTCGCTGGTCGTGCAGTTTCTGGTGCTGAATCCGCTGGAAGTGGGCGGAAGAAGATATTTCATCCAGTCGGCACAGTATTTCGACAACAGGAGATGCTTCAGGTTCGCTTTCGAAGGGCGGCATTATCTCAGCATCGTCGGAGGTATGGCCCTCAGGGGCATTTACCTGTTCTTATGGTTCCTGTTGTTTATAATTCCGGGAATAGTCAAGTCATATGCGTACAGGATGGTTCCGTATATACTTGCGGATAATCCCAATATAGGAGCAAGAAGAGCCATCGAACTGAGCAACAGGATGACATATGGTCATAAATTTGATATGTTTATACTTGATCTGTCATTCCTGGGCTGGTATCTTCTTGGTGCACTTTGCCTGGGTATAGGCGTTTTCTTTGTAAAGCCATATGAATATGCGACAGAGGCCGAGCTTTATCTCACACTCAGGGAGAATGCCATCGAAAGAGGTTATTGCAGCCTTGAGGAACTGAACCTTTATAATCCGTTCCAGGGCGAGTATAATATATAGTATAATTTGTCATATAGTTGCCGATGCTAACAGGGAGGATGGTACAGGTGTGGCTGGATAAACTGGAAAAAAAGATAGGAAGGTACTGCATCAAAAATCTGATGCTCTACATCACCACCCTGAATGGTGTGGTATTTGTCCTGTCGTATTTGGCTCCTGAGCTTGATCTGGTGAGCAGGATGATACTTGTGCCGTCCCTTGTGATGCAGGGAGAAGTGTGGAGACTGATCACGTTCCTGTTCGTCCCGATGACTTTCAGTCCCTTATGGAGATTGCTCACACTGTATTTTTACTATATGATCGGTACATCGCTGGAACATGAGTGGGGCTCATTCAGGTTCAATTTATACTATCTGATCGGAATACTTGGCACTATAGCCGGTGCTTTCCTTGGTGGATCGGGGACCTCCGGGTTCCTCAACCTTTCGCTTATATTCGCTTTCGCATACCTGTATCCGAATTATCAGATAATGCTGTTTTTCTTCATACCGGTGAAGATAAAGTACCTGGCAATACTGTATGCCGGTTCCCTCGTGCTGATGTTCTCCTTCTCGCCGCTGGCCGGCCTGGTTACTATCCTGGGCTCTGCGGTCAACTTCATACTGTTTTTCTGGAAAGATATCTATTACAGACTGAGATTCAACCGGAGGGCTTATATAAGCCAGCAGGAATTCAAGGCAAAGATACCTAAGATACATGTAATGCATCGGTGTACGATTTGCGGCAAGACCGATGTGGAGGACAGGCATATGGATTTCCGTTACTGCGTGGAATGCGATGGTGACTATGAGTACTGCATGGATCATCTGTACGACCATGAGCATGTGAAGGCAGATGCTTCTGCAGGAGACGGCGATACCGTGGATGAGAACTGACCCGCGAGACCGGCTCATTTGTCCGCTGTGTTTTCAGGAAGTAGCGGCTGTATAGCTGAAGATATGAAATGCCGCAGTATATCATCACTGCAGCAGGATACCACAAGTCCATCGATATAAAAAACCGGCTTAAAACTCAGCCGGTTTATCATTTCTCATGCCGAATTCATAAAGGATTGCGTGTACTATCCGTTCGGAGGCTCTGCCATCACCGTATGGATTGACAGCCCTTGCCATTTTATCGTATTCTGTCTGATCGTCCAGAAGCTGCGAGGCAAGTGCCGTTATATTTTCGCGTTCGATGCCTGCCAGCCTGACCGTACCCGCTTCCACTGCCTCGGGGCGCTCGGTTTCCTTCCTCAGCACCAGCACCGGCTTGCCCAGGGCAGGCGCTTCCTCCTGCAGGCCGCCTGAGTCGGTCATTATGATATAGGATCTGGCCATAAGGTTGTGCATGTCCTGTACATCCAGTGGATCGATGAGGTGTACTTCAGGGTTTGAGCCAAGGAGCCTGAATGCTGTTTCCCTTACTGCCGGATTCAGGTGTACGGCATATATGACGCATACATCATCATATCTGTCGGTGATGTCATTAATGGCATGGCATATCTGCTCCAGCGGGTGTCCGAGATTTTCACGCCTGTGGGCTGTGACAGTGATCACCCGTTTGCCTTCCAGAGGGATCCCGCGCAGCTCACTGCTGCTGAACACATAGTCGTCCATGACAGTGGTCTGCATAGCATCGATGACCGTGTTACCTGTGGTATATATTTTATCCGGGCATATACCTTCATTGAGCAGATTGGTCCTGTTTGACGAAGTGGGAGCGAAATGGAGATCCGCCAATGCCCCTGTCAGTTTTCTGTTCATTTCCTCAGGGAAGGGGGAGTATTTGTCGAAAGTCCTCAGCCCCGCTTCCACATGGCCGATGGGTATTTTTTTATAAAATGCTGCCAGCGATGAGATGAAGCACGTTGAAGTGTCGCCGTGAACAAGCACCATATCCGGCTTTTCTTTTTCCAGCACGTCTGAAAGCCGGTCCAGTGTCCTTGCCGCCACCTGTTCCAGTGTCTGCTTTTGAAGCATGATGTCCAGGTCGATGTCCGGCTTTATCCGGAATATATCCAGGACCTGATCGAGCATTTGCCTGTGCTGTGCTGTCACGCAAACTACAGGCTTTATCTCAGGGTGCCTTTCCAGTTCCCTGACCAGCGGTGCCATTTTTACAGCATCCGGCCTGGTACCGAATATGGGCATTATTTTAAGCTTTTTCATTTAGTTACTCCATCCGATGATTTATTGACATCCTCTTCCGGCATTGCCGGCTTCGAGCGGGTGTCCCCGGTCAGCTTCCTGTCATCCACCAGCCCCCGGTCATTTATATATTTCGCACCGCCTACGATGAATACTGCTGCCGCTATCAGCATTACTACAGCACTGAAAGCGCCCCTGTCTGCAAGCACGATGGCGCAAAGGCCCAAAGACGCACTGGCGGTGTACAATATCAGGACAGACTGCCTCTGGCTCAGGCCCATATCGATGAGCCTGTGGTGCAGATGTCCTCTGTCGCCCTGCATGATGGATCTGCGTGTGAATATCCTTCTGATTATCGCAAACAGTGTATCGAACAGCGGCAGGCCCAATACCAGCAGCGGTATTACAATTGATATGGCAGCGTATGATTTCATGACACCCTGGATAGAGATAACCCCCAGCGTGAAACCGAGGAAAGCCGCTCCCGTCTCACCCAGGAATATTTTCGCCGGGTTGAAGTTGAACGGCAGAAAACCCAGTGTAGAGCCTGACAATGCTGCTGTTATCAATGCGATATATACTGCTTTGGCCGGATCCAGATCTGCTCTCAGCAAAGTAACGAAGAAGAGAGAGAGCGATGATATGGATGAAATGCCTGCAGCGAGTCCGTCCAGTCCGTCGATCAGATTGATGGCATTGGTTATCCCGACTATCCATAGTATGGTCAGAGGTATCGATATATATGGACTGAGTTCTATATACGGGTCAGAACCGAAGGGATTGGTCAGATGCGATATCTTTGTCCCTGAAATCGCTACGACACATACGGCAGCCCCTATCTGGAACAGCAGCTTGACCCAGGCCTTCAGTGTCCTTGTATCGTCGAGGATGCCCATGACGATGATGATCACCATGCCTGAAACCAGTCCAAGCAGTTCTCTGCCTGGAGTTATGATATTGGATGCGGTTGCCAGATCGAATACCAGGGATATGGTAAAGCCACAGATGATGGCCAGCCCGCCCATTAAGGCGATGGGCTTTTTATGCATCCTCCGGTCATCCTTCGGGATGTCTACTCCTCCGACCTTGAATGCAATTCTTCTTACTATAGGTGTTGCTGAAAACGCTATTATGAATGCGAGTGAAAATGTAATTACATATTCGGTAATGTATGACAATCGGATACACCTGCCTATGCTTTGACTACTCTTACTCCGGCTTCCTGTAACAGTTCCATTGCCAGATCATCAGGGTAGTCGCCTTTGAAAACTATTTTTTTGATACCTGCGTTGATTGCCATTTTTGCACACAGCACGCAAGGCTGATGGGTAACATAAAGGGTACCCCCTTTTACGCTGGTGCCTGAATAAGCAGCCTGTACCAGTGCGTTCTGCTCCGCATGGATGGCTCTGCACAATTCATGGCGCTGTCCCGATGGTATCCCCATTTTATCGCGGAGGCAGCCGACCTCGGAGCAGTGCTTACAGCCGGAAGGTGCTCCATTGTAGCCTGTGGCAAGTATGCGCTTGTCCTTTACGATCAGCGCTCCCACCTGGCGCCTGAGACATGTCGACCTCGTTTTTATCAGTTCGACGATCTCCATGAAATATTCATCCCATGATGGTCTCATTTTAATGCCTCCCCAAAATATTCAATTCTTGACCCAACTGCTAAAACTAACATCTTTTTGAGAACTGTCCCCTTTTTCGGAGAACCGTCTTCATTTTCCAGAGAACTGTCCCCTTTTTGAGAACCGTCCCCTATTTGGTGCCGAAAAGCCTGTCGCCTGCGTCGCCCAGGCCTGGGATGATATAACCGTGCTCATTCAGCTTTTCGTCTACTGCAGCACAATAGATCTCCACGTCCGGGTGATCTTTGTTTATCCGTGCTATGCCGGCTTTTGCGGCTATCAGGCACATCAGCTTTATGCTGGACACGCCTTTGTCCTTTATAAACTGTATGGCTGCTGAAGCGGAACCGCCGGTGGCGAGCATGGGATCGAGCACTACGATCTCGCGTTCAGAAGCGTCCACGGGCAGTTTGCAGTAATATTCCACCGGGTCCAGTGTCTCAGGATCACGGTAAAGGCCGATGTGGCCTACCTTTGCCATTGGCAGCAGGCTGAGCATGCCGTCCACCATTCCGAGGCCAGCCCTGAGTATCGGGACGATCCCCAGCTTCTTGCCGGATATCACTTTTGTTTTCGCCACAGCAACCGGCGTCTCTATCTCAACTTCCTTTAAAGGCATGTTTCTGGTGACTTCATACCCCATGAGCATCGATATCTCTGATACCAGTTCCCTGAACTCCTTGATGCTGGTGTTTTTGTCTCTCAATAATGACACCTTGTGTTGTATCAGCGGATGATCGAATATAAAAACTTTTTCCATAAGCAGCACCTCCGGTTAAGTATGTGTTTTGGAATACTTCGTTTCGATATCAGCGAACTTGTCCACTCTTCGCTGATGCCTTCCGCCCACAAAAGAGGCGTTCAGCCATGTATCGACTATATCGACCGCAAGGCCCACGCCCAAAACCCTGGCACCGAGGGCGAGAACATTCGCATCATTGTGCTCGCGGCTCATCCTTGCCATGTACGTATCGGTACAAAGAGCAGCTCTGATGCCCGGGACTTTGTTGGCTGCTATGGAAATGCCAATACCGGTACCGCAGATTATGATCCCTCGGTCATGGGTGCCTGAAGCTACTGCTTCGGCCACCTTGAGGCCGAAATCGGGATAATCCACAGATGTAGTACAGTCACAGGTGCCAAGGTCCTCAAAAGGCACATTGATCTCCTTCAGATGCTCTATTATCTCGCTTTTCAGGTCAAAGCCTGCGTGATCACTTGCTATTGCCAACATAGTGCCAACCTCCTATACAATTTTATATTATCGACATATTAAAGTCAAAGCGGTATCGACTATTTTAACATTTCTATAAGATTTTCGACCGCTTGCGAAATAATTGCGGCGCAATGCCTGTATTCCGTTTCATCACCGCCATATGGATCTACTATGTCTCCGTCGGTTCCATAGACATATTCTTTCAATGTGAAAACCTTTTGATACGCTTCAGGATACATTGACAAAATCATCTGCCTGTGGAACCGTTCCATGGTCAGTATAAGTGAGGCTTCTTCCACATCATTGCGGGTGAGCCTTCCTGACCTGTGGCATGACAGATCGGCACCCGGATAGTCTTCCATTGCCCTGATTGCATTGAATGAGGCAGGACTGCCTTCTGCAGCTGACAAACCAGCGGACACCGCCTCATAGCCTATGTTTTTTTCAGTTGCCAGGCGGTTGAAAAGTGCTGCTGCCATCGGGCTTCTGCAAGTATTGCCTGTGCATACGAATAATATTTTCTTCATGGCTGCTCCTTTAATGACTGTGACTTATCACAGTTTTATTATGTTCCCGCCTGCCGCTTTCATCAGTCTGTTCATGACCGCCTGTCCGATCCCGCTGACATCGGTGGTTTCTGCCATGATAACTTCAACGTTTTTATCATCGAATTCCCTCAGGCAGCGGAACAAATTTGACGCGAGGGTATTTGGATCCCTTCTGCTGCCAAGAGAGAGTATTTTGCAATATGAATAAAGTGATGGATCATAGAGCGCAGCAGTCTCATCTGTAACAAGGAGACCGACTGCCGTACCTTCTTTATTGTAAAGATCGGCTCTCTTGCTGATTTCTGCGGCTACCTGTTCCGGATCTCCCTCCAGCAGAAGCAGCGTTGCTTTCGGGGAATAATGTCTGTATTTCATGCCGGGGGATTTCGGCGTGCCGGTCATGTCGGTGGAATCCGAAGCCGGATCGCTGACCACATCTCCCAATACAGATCTGAGCTGCTCCAGTGTGACTCCGCCAGGTCTGAGTATCACCGGCGGGTTGACTGTGATGTCGAGTACCGTAGACTCCACACCCACCTCTGCATTGCCGCCGTCAATTATCACATCGACCTTGCCCATGAGATCATCGATGACATGCTTGGCAAGTGTCGGACTTGGCCTGCCGGAGCTGTTGGCACTCGGGGCCGCAACCGGGACGCCTGCTTTTCTGATCAGGGCAGATGCTACAGGGTGAGAGGGCATCCTTACTGCAACCGTGTCCAGACCTGCGGTGATGATGTCGGGCACCATGGAGGATCTGGGCATCACGAGTGTGAGCGGACCGGGCCAGAATGCATCCATCAATATATGTGCAGTTTCCGGAGTATTATCCGACAGCGTTTTTATAGCATCTGTATCTGTTATATGTACTATCAGGGGATTATCCGAGGGGCGTCCTTTTGCCTTGTAGATGGCTTCGACTGCAGCTTCGTCCAAAGCGTTGGCGCCCAGACCATATACTGTTTCAGTGGGGAAGGCGACCAGGCCTCCCGATCTGAGTATCTCAGCAGCATGATCCAACTGCTTGTCCCAATCCTTTTCAGTCGTGTCTACTCTTATTATCTGTGTCTTCAAGTCGTATAACTCCCTTTTCCTGTGTTGTTTAATTGAGGATCGATATTATTATACCACATAATATTCCCCAAACATTTGCCAAAGACGACAGCCTTCCAAGGTACAGGCGTTTGGATTCGGGGACCAGCTCACCGTAAATTATATAAAGCATGGCACCGCCGGCAAATCCAAGGCAGGCTGCGGCCAGTCTGTCGGATACGGAGCCGAGTGCTGCGCCCAACAGTGCTCCAAGCCCCATCGGCACACCTGAAAGCACCGTGTATGCAAAAGCCCTGAACCTGGAAAGACCTCCTGCCCGCATCGGGACAGCCATTGCGATCCCCTCAGGGATGTCGTGGATGATTATCACTGCAGTGATCGTCAAGCCAAGTCGGGGAGAAGCTTCAAAGCCCGAACCCACGGCAAAGCCTTCGGGGAAATTGTGCATGGCGATGGCTATCGCCATCAGTATACCGGCTCTCAGCAAGCCTGTATTTTCGCCGCTATTCAGTACCCGGGAATGTTTCAGCAGGCCCTCGATCATCACTACCGACAGAATGCCTGTGATGATGCCCGCAAATGTGCAGGTCGTTCCTCCCAGGCTAAATGCCTCCGGCAGCAACTCAAAGCAGACCACTGCGGTCATCAGTCCGGCTGAGAACTCCAATATGGTGCTCATGGCCCGGTTGCCGGTTTTTGAGACCAGAAACGCCGAAAGACCGCCGAGACCGGTCCCGGCAAGGCCTGAAAGCAGTCCGATGAACGTGATTTTGAGCAAGTGTCCCATATAAGCCCTCCAGTGTTACGGGGTCGTATCTGTACGACTTGCGTGACACTTACATGTTTATTCGTTTGAGGGCTTGTATTATTAGTACTTCAAAAAACAAGCGCTCTTTTGCAGAGCGCTGATTTTCCTGTATGTTCACGGTGTGCCGCTCAGTCTTCATCATTGACCGCACTGCCCAGTTTTTCAGACTGGTCTGCCGTTATCAGCGCATCCAGGAGTTCATCGAGATCTCCGTCCATTATTGCGTCGATCTTGTAGAGCGTAAGGCCTATCCTGTGGTCAGAGACCCTGCCCTGAGGGAAATTATAGGTGCGGATCCGCTCGCTTCTGTCACCGGTCCCTACCTGTGTTTTGCGGGTCTGTGCAATTTCCGATTCCTGCTGCTGCTGGGCTATTTCGTACAGCTTTGAACGGAGGATCTTCATCGCCTTGTCCTTGTTTTTGTGCTGTGAGCGCTGATCCTGGCACGTGACGACTATACCCGTGGGAAGGTGTGTGATCCTTATGGCTGAGTCTGTTTTGTTGACGTGCTGGCCGCCTGCACCTGATGCACGGTATGTGTCGATTTGCAGGTCGTTTGGATCTATTTGCACATCGACATCATCCACTTCGGGAAGGACTGCCACCGTAACCGTCGAGGTGTGGATCCTGCCGCCGGCTTCGGTGACGGGGACGCGCTGGACTCGATGGACTCCGCTTTCATATTTCAGCCTGCTGTAAGCTCCTTTTGCTTCAATCGAAAACACCACTTCCTTGATGCCGCCGATCTCGGTATCGTGCAGGTCAAGTATCTCGGATCTCCATTGATTTCTTTCACAATATCTCGTATACATCCTGAACAGATCGGCTGCAAAAAGGGCAGCCTCTTCACCGCCGGCTCCGCCCCGTATTTCAACGATGACATTGCGGCTGTCGTTGGGATCCTTTGGCATGAGCAACTGTTTAAGCTCGTTTTCGATGACCTCAAGCTTTTCTTTTGCATCATCCAGTTCGCTCAGGACAAGCTCGCGGAAATCTTTGTCGGAACTGTCTTCCAGAAGCTCCCGCGCTTCTGCGATATCTTTTTTTGTCTTTTTATACTCGCGGTATTTGGACACTATCTCTTCAAGCCCGGAAAATTCCTTCATCAGCCTTCTGTACTCGTCCTGATCCGCTATCACCTGGGGATCGCTGAGCTTCAGGCTTATTTCTTCATATCTGTTTTCCGCAGCATCAAGCTTGTCAAACATACGGCACCTCTTGAGTGGATTTATCGGTGTAATATTATAGCACAGACCGACTGCAATATCCACAATATGTTCGCCTGGACAGAACAATTTGTGGGCGCCTCAATTGAAAAGTTATTTCCACCCCTGTTTTTTATGGCCAGGACACCCAAATTGTGAGGCAATACTTCCCTGACATCATCCATTATTTTGTTCGGATAGACCACCGGGTACCGCGTCCCATCACCCATATCGCCTGTGAAATTGCTACCCCATCCCCAGAGCTCATCGTTTTCTGTGATTGCGAGGGTGTACCATCCTCCGTCTTTAACATATCTGACATTGTCCATTATTTTCTGAGGCTCGTTTCTGTTTTCCTCTGTTCCGTCACCCAATTTACCGCATTCATTGCTCCCCAATCCCCAGAGTTCGCCATTTTCCTTGATTGCCCATGTTATATTGTCTGTATATGCTGTTTTCACGTTATCCATGCTTTTCGTCAGGATATATTGCTTTGCATTCTGCTTCCTGAATAAGGATTAGCCTGACTTCCTAAAAGGGGACCAGCCGGACGGACATAGCAAACCATCCTGAGTCGGATTTTTTGTCCAGGTGCTCTGTGTAATACTGGTTGTTGCAGCAGCCCATATTGTCATAATATATTTATTGGAGCAATCGGGTATTCCTGTCCGTCAGGGCGGATATCTTAACAAAAACGGGCCGGACAGGACACGTGTCCTCCAGCCCGTTTTCATTTATGGTTCTGTGATCAAATTCTGCATATGGAGGGATAACCGTATGATTATTTGATCACTTCGATATAACCGTTTGTCGTCTCAGCACAGATGTTGACCTTCTGAGCGGCTGCAGCATAGTTCTCAGTTTCTGCGTCCGCCTGCCTGTTGAACCTGTCAGGTTTCATGGCATTGCGGTACAGAAGATTGGGTATCAGCAGGTTTATGTCGCCGTTTGAGGTCTTAGCCTTGATCTTGTAGCCTTTGTCCTCGGAATCGTTGATATTGGCCTTGATATCCGCATTTGAAGTCCTGAGGGTAAGTTCGGCCATATTTTCATTGTCGTAGTTCTGCACATTGTCGATCAGTATCTTACCGTTGGCTGTCACCGCTGCCAGCTTTACTGCCTTGAGATTCTTGATCTCTACAGTGGCATTTTTGGTGCCGATGTTGACATCTCTTCCTATAATGTAGTTGGCTGTCACCTTGGCATTTTTGGTCTCGGCTGCGATCCTGCTGCTGTTGATGCCTGTCAGATCTATTGCTGCATTCTTTGTTACGCTCACGAACTCTTCAGAAATCGTATCTTCTACATATATTTTACCGTTTTTCGTTTCAAGGGCGATCTGATTGAACTTCACTGCAGGCAGCAGAACATCATATGAAACACTCAGGTTGTAAGTATCCGGTTTGGCCAGCTTTACGGCAACGGTCCCGTTTTCATTGGAAAATTGCAGAGCAGTTTTGGCATTCTCCTGCGGTGTACGGATCTTTGCCTTTATGAGAATTTTATCTTCCTGATGCTTTTTGACTGTGATCTGTCCGTTTGTTGCCTGAAGCTCGACATTCATGCCTTCTGATGCTGCGGCTTCGAATTGCTGCTCTTCTGTCACACAATTGCCAAAGATCCTGAATGCACCGGTGTCTATCATGCTTCCGACAAAATCTGCGACTTTGTCTGCGATCCCGAATGCTGCTGTGGCGACATTCTTTCCAATCTTCTCAGCTTTTGCGCTGAGTTCGTCGACCATCTTGTCAAAGTCATTCTGATTGTAGTTTTTAGCCAGTTCGCGTCTCCACTCATTGATCCTTTCGCGTACCTTTGCCACCTCATCATAGTAGTTGTGCGGTGGCGGCTTCGGTATGCTGAAGCCCTTGTGTCCCTCTTTTTTGGATTCCAGAGCGTCAAGCAGCTTTGCTGCCTCCTCGCTGTTGATCCTGCCTTCCTGAAGCATTTTCAGTATCATCATTTTTTCTTCACTGATTGACATTTCTTAATACCTCCTGTTTGATTGTTTGATCACCAAAATGTTATTTCAACAGTTCCAGTGCCTCTTCTACTGAAATAGAGCCGTTTTCCAGCCTGTCGAGTATTTCCATCCTTCTTTCGCTTTCCGGGTCATCATAGTTTTGCATGCCGTATCCCAAAGCATTTGCGGCATCCTCGAGCCTGCTTTTTACCGTAGGGTATGAAATGCCGAGTTCTCTCTCCACCTCCTTGATATTGCCCCTGCATTTGATAAATACCTCGATGAAGGATTTCTGCTCCGCTGTCAGCCTGCAGAATCTGCACAGCGTGAAGTGTCCTTCGATCTTTGTATCGCAGCTGCTGCAATATATTGCGGTTACTTCAGTATTCTGTCCGCATACGGGGCATTTACCCAATGCCTCTCTTGTCATGGTCAGCACTCCTTGTGTGTATAATATGTATTCAAAAAATTAAGGTCCATATTAAATATATTGATCGTACATATTATATTTTATAATTGCAAATTTTTCTTGTCAAGGTACATTGGGTGATTTTATTAATATTTTTAAATGAGGCCTTAATTTATTTAATGTCTCAATAAATTATACGAATGCCTTTTATTAATGTCTCATGTTATTTTTTAAATACTCGGAAATGATTTTACAGGTGCAGATCTGGGAAACAGGAAGGAAAATATTTTGCTCCTTTTAAAGTTCTTTTACAAAAATGCGCAGTAATGTGAAAAGCGGCCGTCAGGCCGCTGATGCTTTCTGGAGACGAAGGCACAGACACTAAAGTTCCCGCCGGCCTTCCAATGCTTTGGCCAGCGTGACTTCATCGGCATACTCAAGGTCGCCGCCAACGGGTATGCCGTGGGCGATCCTGGTGATCCTGATGCCTATCGGTTTCAACAACCTGGAGATATACATGGCCGTAGCCTCGCCCTCAACATCGGGATCGGTGGCCAGGATCACTTCCCGTATATTGCCGTCATGTATACGCTGAAGAAGTTCCTTTATCCTGATATCTTCAGGTCCGATACCTTCCATGGGGGATATGACACCATGCAGCACATGGTAGACACCATTGAACTCTCTGATCCTTTCCATGGCGATCACATCTTTGGGATCTTCGACGATGCATATGACGCCGTGGTCACGCTTCACACTGCCGCATATGCTGCAGGGATCGCTTTCCGTTATGTTGCTGCATATGGAACAGTAGCGTGTCTTCAGCTTTGCTTCCCTTATCGCATTGGCCAGGTTTTCCGATTTCTCGGCAGGCAGATTCAATATGTGGAAGGCAAGTCTTTGAGCTGTCTTGTGACCTATCCCCGGAAGTTTTTCGAATTCTTCTATAAGTCTGGCGATGGGTGGCGAATAAAGGTGATTCATGTCAGAACAACCCGCCCAGTCCCAATCCGCCGGTCAATTTGGACATCTCGGTACTGACCATTTCCTCGGCCTTGCGGAGAGCTTCGTTTACAGCTGCCAGCACAAGATCCTGAAGCATTTCTACATCATCAGGGTCAACGACATCGGGATCTATGGTTATTTCCTTGATTTCCTTCTTGCCTGTGGCAATCACCTTGACTGCACCGCCTCCGGCGGTTGCTTCAACTTCTTTTTCCTGGAGCTCGTCTTGCAGTTTTTCCATATCTCTCTGCATCTTCTGAGCCTGTTTCATGAGATTGTTCATATTCCCGCCGCCGAAGCCCGGAAATCCGCGCTTTGCCATAATCGGCACCTCCATGTTCTTATTTGATTACTGGTATAATTATATATATTAGCATCCGGTCATTCAAGGGCCGGTCATAAGCTGCTGCACCTGCAAAACCATGCTGCCTATTCGTCGATTATCTCAAGCGGAAGTCCTACCTTGTCAGCCAGCATACGTGCCCTTTCCAATATGTCATCGCTTTCAGGTTCTTCATCTGAAGCTGCTCTCTGCAAAATATTCTCATCAATACATCTGATTTTCATCTTGCGCCCTGTGGCCTGCATGACTGCATCTTCTATCAGTCTGATATGCTCTACCGTTGAAATCGTGGATTTTATTTCGTCTTTTGCCACCACACCTATGGTTTCGCCATCAAGCATGACAGCCCTTGTATTGAGCAAATAAGCATAAATGGTCATTTTCCTCATGCTTTTCAGGTGCTCCACTACTTTCGGCCATTCTTTATAATCGGTTATCTTTTTACGGGCACCTTTTTGTGCTGATCCTCTGATCTGAGAGTCTTTCCTGCCTGCAGTCCTTTTTCCCGCATCATCGCCGATATCATCAGGGGAAGGTTTTCCGTCAGCGCCATCTGCATGGCCGGCTGTATTATCAGCGGCAGGGGAAGCGGCACTCTTGCCATCGCTTGATTTGCCGGAACCTTTATCTTCTGAACTGTCATAAGGAACAGTTTTGCCTGCAGGTGTCGGTGTGCCGCCGGCATCCGACGGAATGGTGTCTGCCGGATTCTGACCTGCTGCCTGTCTGGCCATAAATTCTCCGCTTTCCAGCTTTCTTTCGATTGCCGCCAGCCTTTCTTCCAGATCCGCGCTGGTACTGACGATCCCCCTGCACAGCTTTATCAATGTGACTTCCAGCAGGACCCGCGGATTTGCAGCGTATTTCAGGCTGTTTTCCAGTGCGGACAGTTCCCTTATATGGTACATGATCTCTTCCATTGAGATTTTTTCGGCTTGCTGCTTCATAGTGTTCAGAACTTCGGTCGGGACTTCTATCAAATCATCGCATTTCCCGCCGGTGGATCTGCATATCAGCAGATTTCTGAAGTAAACCACCAGATCGGAAGTGAAATGTGCTGCATCCCGGCCTTCCACGATAAGCCTGCTTACATTTTGCAGGACCGTTTCGACGTTTCTCGACAGCATACTGTCGATGAAATTTGTCATGAATTCATCGTTGACCACACCAACTACCGAAAGCACATCGTCATAGCTGATGGACTTTTTTCCAATGGAAATGCATTGGTCCAGCAGGCTGATGGCATCTCTCATCGCCCCGTCCGACATGCGTGCCATGAGCTTTGCGGCATCCGGGTCAAGCTCTGTGCCGTCCGCAGATGCTATAACGCTCAGATGCTTTGCTATGCTGTCCTGGGAAATGCGCCTGAAATCAAAGCGCTGACAGCGGGAAAGTATCGTGGCAGGGAGCTTATGCGGCTCTGTAGTCGCAAGTATGAAAATGACATGCTCCGGCGGTTCTTCAAGAGTTTTGAGCAGTGCGTTGAAGGCGCCGGTGGAGAGCATGTGGACCTCGTCTATGATATAGACCTTTTTTCTGGTTCTGGTCGGGGCATATATGACCTCGTCCCTTATGGAGCGTACATTGTCGACACTGTTGTTGGAGGCAGCGTCTATCTCAAGTACATCCACACAGTTGCCGGACAGTATCTCCAGGCATATTTCGCATTTGTTGCAAGGTTCTCCGTCATGAGGCTCCAGGCAGTTGACTGCACGGGAAAGTATATGGGCCATTGTGGTCTTGCCTGTCCCCCTGGTGCCGCAGAAAAGATAAGCATGGGCGATCCTTCCCGTGCTTACACTGTATCTGAGCGCTTTTACCACGTGCTCCTGCTCGACCACGTCCTTGAACTGAGTCGGCCGCCATTCTCTGTACAAAGCAATGTAGGACATCATCAACAGCCTTTCTTCCGAACCTTGTTATGAACATAGTATATCAAAATGACAGGTCAAAAAAAAGTCTTCAGGAGAATATATCCAAAAAATGGGATGTGCATCACACAAAAAAGGTGCGGGAACGCACCTTTTAAAATTGAAGGCTGTGCACCTGATGTCGACGTGTTTCCACAAGCGTTACCCATATAGTTAACTCCAGTCAGGCGACCTTGCGGCACACGCAAGTGTCCGCTTACCGCTGCTTCCTTCCGGACCTGACGGGGTTCACGGGCTTACGTTGCGCAAGACCCAACTGTCATCGCCACTTATACGGGGCAGACCCTACAAAAACAAGCCTCGATCAGGGATTCAACCCTGCTGCAGCGGATTGCAGGTACAGGGCACCGCTACCTCCCCGTCTAGCACAGCCAAAGTTTGCACAATGCCTATTGACAGTGTTACTCACTTATTATACTCAATATACTTTGCCATATCAACTTATTTCATTCAGCGGGATGCAAGTATTTTGTACCAGACACGGAATGCGAAAAAATGACAAAAAAAGAAAGCACTTTATGAATTTATAAATAATACCGAAACAATACAAGTGCTTTACCAGATAAAATGAAATAATGTCAGCCATAGTCTATATTAAAAGGAGGAACAAAAATGAAAAAATAGTATTATTGGCTGTGGCAATTATATTGTACCATGATTTTCTAGTTTATAATATTAAGTTTTTGTAACAAATCTGTGAAGAACATGTGTATAAAGTTCTTGACGCCGTCATGGGCAATGACCTTACCCAGGATATGGGAAAGAGGAAACAGCAGGAGGAGGAATGTTTCAAAAATGAGGAGCCTGGTTTCCTGGCGCCTGAACCTCTCGTCTGAACCTGACCGGACAATATTCCTCAGCTGTTCGGCTTTTTTTTCGAGCAGTTCATATCTTTCATCCAGCTCGTAATATTTCGAAAGATTGTCGTATGCATCTCTGAGCAGGAGTTTTCTGCTTGTAGCAACAGGCCTGTCGAATATGCCGAAGCCGGCAGCGCTTTCCTTTTCAAATTTGACGATATGGGCCATCGTTTTTGCGTACATGCGGGCCCCGGCATTCAAAATGCCCGCGTAGGATCTGTTTATGTACATATAGGCCTCATTCAGGAGCGTGTTGAGATCCGATTCCTCTTTTGACAAGGCTGCGGATTTTGCAAGAACGGCAGCGATGGTGTGGGACAGCTCGATGCCTGGGGGAAATGTCCGGTCTTCGCTTTCAGGCCAAAGCCTGATGGTACCGTCTTCTGTTATAACTGAATCGTGGCTTTCCCTGTACATCAAAAGCATCCTGTAATCGGGCTCTCCGGCTGTCTGCTGCAGGCTCTCATAGAACCTGTCTGTTTCATCGATTTCCATGTCCTCAAAAACGATGCAGCCAAAGCTGAAAATGTGGACTTTCTTTTGTCCCGTATCATATTTATATATTTCCGACAGCTTCTGGCCCTCCAATATGATTGACCTTTCTCCTGCCCCGGGCAGAGGCAGGCCAAAAAAAGCTGCAGTTTTTTGCAGATCTATGGCAGGATATGCTTTGACACTGATGAAATGCCTTGTTCTCATTAATAAACCTCCGGATACCTGTCAGTCTCACAGAATCGTGTATTTTGCCGGCAGTATTTCGTACTGTCATGCCCGAATGGTCATAATACGAGGTCAATGATCATCAATATGACCTCCAGGACGATCAGCAGCACGATCACCCATTCGACAAAAAGCCCTCTGATTGAATGGCTTATGGATGAAAAACCTCCGATTATGTTGTTCATGATATCAGCCTTTTTCGTCAGGATAGTGTATCTGTCGTTCAATTCGAAAAAGTCCGACATCTTTTCGTAAAAAAGGGATGCGTCGCTGTTGCTCCAGGTGATGTCGGGCTTATCGAGTATCATGATATAGCTAATGGTGTTATACTGGTGCCTGGTCACCTGCGCTGTGGCACGGGCCAGTTCCCTGTTTCCGACACGCAGCCGGCCCTGTTCGAGCCGGTCGATCATCGATTCGACCTGGTCGAAAATCTTGCCCAGCTCATATTCTGTCTTTTCCATTGCAACAGATTTGGCGATGACGATAGCTGCAAGCTCGATATGAAACAGTTCAAAATCAGGAACCACCGCATATTCATCAGTGATTTCCAGAGTCCCTTCAGGTTCTATCCGCAATTCGTATTCGTCTGTATATCTGTTCCAATTATTCAGATCCGTCTCAGGTTCAAACTTTTTTATGAACCCCAGCAACTGGGGCATCATATCTTCAGACGCATTGATAAGGACTATGCAGCCGAAAGAGAATATAAGGACCTTGCTGTCAGCTTCACATTCCAGGCCGAGGATATTGCTGAGCAGATCATGGCCCAGGATGAGCGGCTCCTCCCATGTAAACTTTTTCCGTATGCCGCAGCTTTCGGCTATCTGGTTAAGATCTATTTCGTTGAGTACCGCAAAAGCCTTAAACTCAAAATGCTTCATAAGCACCTCCCAAATAATGAAGGATCAATCGAATGATCGGGTCACAGCAGCATACTTCGTCACAAGGTGCAGGCTTCCGCCCGGTACTGCCGAAATGCGTACTGCTGATATGTTATCCTTTATTAATGATATCACAAAATATGGAGTCAATACCAAATATGATCCATATTTTGTGTAACAGCACACTCAATTGGTCAGGAAATAATGTTATAATAATGTTATAATTATATATGATGCATATAAAGCCATCTGGTTTTACGAATCGCAGTGTATGCATCAAATAGCTGAACAGAGGAGGGGAGATGAGTTTGAAGATACGAAAGGCCGTGATACCCGCCGCCGGAATGGGTACCAGGTTTTTGCCCGCCACAAAGGCTCAGCCTAAGGAAATGCTGCCCATAGTCGACAAGCCTACCATCCAGTATATTATTGAAGAGGCTGTGGCGTCAGGTATCGAGGACATTCTGATAGTGTCGGGTCGCGGGAAGAGAGCCATCGAGGACCATTTTGACAAATCCTACGAGCTTGAGGACATGCTGAGGCGAAAGGGTGAGGAAGAGCTTCTGTCACTTGTACAGGACATCTCCAATCTCGCCAATGTGAACTATGTCAGACAGAAGGAGCCCAGAGGGCTGGGGCATGCCATTTACTGTGCCCGGTCGTTTACAGGCAATGAGCCGTTTGCGATCCTTTTGGGCGATGATATAGTAGATTCATCTGTTCCCTGCCTGAAGCAGATGATCGATGTTTATGAGCAATACAATGCAACAGTACTCGGTGTACAACAGGTGCCGGATTCGGAGGTTTCAAAATACGGCATTATAAAGGGTACTCTTATAGAAAATAGGATCTACAGAGTGGAGGATATGGTGGAAAAACCTGACCTTGATAACGCGCCCTCCAATGTGGCCATACTTGGAAGGTACATAGTAACCCCGGAGGTATTCACGCACCTTGAAACAGCGTCACCGGGCAAGGGCGGGGAGATACAGCTGACAGACGCACTCAGGGCGATGCTGTCGGCGAGCCCGGTCTATGCCTATGACTTCATCGGCAGGCGCTATGATGTGGGGAACAAGCAGGGCTTCCTCGAAGCTACAGTAGAGTTTGCTCTTAAAAGAGATGAGCTCAGGGATGAGTTTGCAGCTTATTTGAAAAACAGGCTGCAGACGCTGTAACCGGTCGGAGGGAGCGGATAAGTACAGATGCTGTGTATCCGCCTGCCATCTGTGATATGCAGTATTAAAAAACATCCTCAGCCGAATGAATAGTTTCATATACTTATAGCAAATAATACCTGTAAAAGTGTTGCAGGTATTATTTTATGGCAAAAAACAGGTATCTGATAAAATTATTCGCCGCTGTACTTATACTGGTGCTCGCAGTAAATGCTGCGGTTCTGCACTTCGGCTTTGGCATCCGTATTTCGGACCTGGTATCTTTCATCGCTGAAACCGTCGGGGACAGTTCTGCAGAAAAGTGGTTCGGGGAGGGGGACGGTTCTTCACAAAAGGGGGACAGTTCTGCAAAAAAGCGGATCGAGAAGGGGGACGGTCCTTCGGAAATGCAAGCCGGGGAGGAGGACAGTCCTTCGGGAAAAGAGCACATTTCTAAGACAGGGGACGGTTCTCCGGAAAACGGGATCGGCATTGGCAGCAGCTCAGAAAGCCCCAACGACGGCTTTGTCAGGCAGGTCGATGTCCCTGAGGTAATGAAAAAACTGAGCTTAGGCGATAAAATATTCTTGTATGGCATTTTGACCAGGATCAGCAGCGACGAACTGGAAAAAATGCTGGAGATGGCGCAGGATGGTATATCTGCCGATGAAATGGAAGAAATCAAAGGGTATGCCGATGGTTCTCTGAAGCCGTCCGAAATAGCAAGATTGGAGGAAATGGTTGCGAGATACAGGCATTTATATGCAGAAGCAGGGAAGTGATTTTTATCAGCTTCCCTGCTTACAGCAGTTTTCAGATTCCGTTTTGCCTCTTATCAATAATGATTTCAGGATTCGATGGGCTTGTAAACGTATGTCACTTCAGAGCCTTTGACTGTCACCAGTACATACTGGGCATTGCCGGTATCTTTCGAGTTTATGCCTGACACTTCATAGCCGGCGGTTTCGAAATATCTCACCCCGTCCTCCACGGTACATTTGTTCTCACTGCCCTTATAGAACACACAGACATTTTTCAACGTATCGAAGCGATAATCTTTCAGTGTTTTCTTGAACAATGCCATTTCCAGTTTATCTGTAAAGGTCTCAGGAGAACTCTCCATGAAGATGAACACATTCTTGCCCTTGAAGGATTCCAGATCTCTCAGGAACTTGTTCCATTGGTCAGAATCACTGAGTCTCAGGCCCTTTTTTCGCGTATCGAGCTTGATGAACCTGCTGTTTTTGAAATCAGTGACAGAATATGCATAATCAGCTTCTTTGGTGGACTTCAGGTCTACTGTATGAGTCGCGACTACAGGCTTACCCTTTACGCTGCCTGTGATCGACTCGTGAGAACCGCTGCCGACAACTGCACCGATTTCCAGGTATTTTGTCACTTTATCAGCAAAGACTTTAGTAAGTCTTTTTTCAACGTCATTTTCCGGCAGCTTCGATTGTCCCATGACACCGAAACGGAATGAGTCGGCAGTTGCTTTTGTGAAACTCACGGCTTTATTTGCCTCGTCGATGAACGGCGTATCTTCAGGGACCTTGATGTCATCCAGAGACGGGTATCCATCGGATATGAAGGTCAGGTCGTCAAAATACAGACATCCTGCATCCATATCCGGATTGACCTGCACGATATAGATCCTGTGAAGTCTTGCTGGTTTTTTGATGTTTTCGGCGGATGCTTCGACATACTTCCAGCCGACCCAATCCAAAGTCCTGGTGAAATCCACCACCTGCCTTTTGCCGTCTGCATCCACCAGTTCAGCACGCAGCCATCCTGAATTTTCGTGGTCATTGTACACATGAAGACCGATCTTATGGGTATCGGCATCGAGTTCATAACCTGTTTCCGGCAGCACGTAGTATGCCGCACGTGTGACATCGGTATTTGTCGTAAAATCATACACCAGCTTGCCTGAACTCTTGCCGGACACCTTCTGCTCACTTGCGACTGCGTAATGTCCCACGATGGTTTCAGGATATGACTGGAATGCGCCTTTTACTTCCTCAAACCCATCTATGACCTCGGCAGTCTCTGCTGATACAGCAACCGGACAATAGACATAGGCATCACCGAATGAACCTTCTATGTATCCGGCCCCTCTCTTTTCTGCAGTGAACACACCGTCATCACTGATGGAACCCATATCACCGACTACTTTCCAGTTCAAATCGGCAGCGTTTATGGAAGCGGTATACCCTCTCGGATTCGTTCCGGTTATTTTAAAGGTTTTGGATTTCCCCAGCGGAAGTTTCAGGCTTTTGCTGTCAAGAGTGAGTGAAACGGGCCTCGATAGCACACTGACCCTTATGGTTGAGCTTATTTTTCCGATACTGGCCTTTATTGTCCCTTCGCCATATGTGCTCGGTCTGAAAACATTGCCTTCGAAGGTTCCCTTAACTCCGGAAACACTCCATTCGACTTCATCCAGGTCCACTTCGATGGGGTTGAGATGTTTATCATAACCTTTTACGGTAAATGCTCTTGTAGTATGTGTGAACATGTATCTGTCGTCAGTTTCGATGATAATACCTGCCAGCTCTGCCGGAGGCGCTGTCGAGATTACTCCCACGGCGTTGATGACTGACCTGACGACACCGTCGGAGGGTTTATTCATGACCTTTACGCTGCTCTCTCCCAAAGGCCTTGCCACCATGGTGGTGGAGCCGCCTCCGTCCATGTTCAGCGCGTTGTATGCACCGATGCTCTGCATGAACTCAGCCATCCCTCTCAATGTCAGTCCGATGCTTGCGGTCTGCCGGCCGTCTACAGTCACGAGATACAGTGTTTTGCCGTTTTTCGATATCCCCAGCGCCGTTTTGGGGCTTCTGGCCATGATGTCTGCAGCTTCGAAGGAAAACTTCTCCGGGATGACCCCGTTCTCGACCAGGATGGCGCTGCCGGAAACAGACATTTTGAGTTTTTTCCAGTCAGGTGTCGTGGTGATTTCCATATGTGCTTTGTCTCCTATGGTGAACATGCTCCTGAGCTTTCTTGCCCCATCACTGCGGGTCACTGCAATAAACCCGTTCTCAGGTATCTTCAGGGCAGGCTCACCTGTCAGCATATGTGTCACGACTCCGTTTTCAACGACCATCTGGAACATGTCCGGCATATCGGTAGTCGCTCCGAAAGCTTTTTCGCCCCATTTCCTGTCATAAACATATATCTCACTGAAATCATTCCAGCTTTTCTTATTGTAATGCTGGAACGCAATGGATGCGCCGCTCTCTGAAACCAGCTTCATATCTGCCTTCCAAAAATCCAGTACTGCCTTGTTGTCATCAGTGATGGAGAAAGAAGCCATCGAGTCGCTGTATCTGTTGATATTGTCAGAAACGCTCTGCAGCTCTGACGATCCCACTATCCCGCCGACGGGGAAGCCGTAGCCAGTACCGGCCGGAGTGAAAAAGCTCCCGTTGACAGCAGCTACCGCACCGTTCTGCTCAGCCAGCTTCAGCGTTGAAGCGCGCTGTGCAAAGGATTCCGTACTGGAAAGTGTATCGATGCTTATATACTTCTGGGTCAGGTCGACCTTGAGAACGTGCAGGTTGTACCATCCATCTTTTGTGAACCTGACTATATTCTCAAGTGTGACACCCTGTGTGACCGCCTGGGTGGTCCTCTCTTCGTGGATGACATTGGCAGCGGTCGGATCTGCTGCATATGTATGCGTTGCTGTGAATGGTATCAGGATAAGGACTGCGGTGATGAAAGCGGTCAGCCTTCTGAATTTGCCTTTGTTTTTAAACATTTTGACCTCCGTTATTCGTTCCAGCCGTTCAGACCGGAGCGTTTGATGGCACCAAAAATATTGTTTTTGATTTCCTTGTTGTCCGATGAAAGATCCGTCAGCAGATCTTTTATATATTGGCGTTTTGTTTTGCCGTTGGCAATACAGGGATTGTGGACGACCTGTATGCCGTTTTCTTTTATGAAAGCGATGATCTGCTGTTCTTCCACGTATAAAAGAGGCCTGATCACATAAATGTTTCTTCTGTCCAGATATGTGACTGGCGAAAATGTATGTATCCGGCCTTCATAAAAAGTACTGAGGAGCAGGGTCTCTATGGCATCATCGCGGTTGTGCGCAAGGGCGACCTTATTGCAGCCAAGCCGGAGTGCTGCGTTGTTCAGTGCGCCTCTTCTCAGATTTGCACACAGCGAGCAGGGATTGTTTTCCTGTCTTTCTTCGAATACTATTTTACCGATGTATGTATCTTCAATGGAATATTCCACTCCGATGTCCTCACATAGCTGTCTGACCGGCGAATAATCCGGCTCGCCGATACCCATGGTCAATGTGACCGCTTTTATTTCGAATCTGACAGGATAGAAGTCCATGAGCTTCCTGAGCGCGATCAGCAAGGTAAGAGAATCCTTTCCACCTGAGACGCCGACAGCTATCCTGTCGCCTTCACTGATCATCTCGTAATCCTGGACAGCTCTTCTCGTCTGTGCGAGTATCTTTTTGAATCCCTTCGACTGAAGGTTTTTTATTCCCACTGCCATAGTAAAATCATCTTTTGACCCCATGATTAAATTATAAGGCAGCAGGGTACAGGGGGCAAGTTATGTTACTGTTACAAATATCTTTCAAAATGGTTAAAACGCCTTGTGGGCATGTGGGTGCAGGCAGCACGGTTGTATCGCTGGCAGCACATAACTATTGATTATTTAAGCAGTGTATAGTAAAATATACTTTGCGTCTGAACACAGACCGTCGGGGTGTAGCGCAGTTGGTAGCGCGCTTGGTTTGGGACCAAGATGCCGCAGGTTCGAGTCCTGTCACTCCGACCAGAAAACCCCTTGGGGACCTGCTCCTCAAGGGGTTTAATAATGTATGATATATTAGAGGCACATTTTTTGATGGTTTTGCAGCAGATTTTGGACAAACTGCTTTACAGCGCATCATATTCACTGCCGTCTTCTGCGTCTTTTCTGTTTCTTCTTCTGCGAATCGCTGTTCTCTTTTCGCTTTCGACAAATAACTTTTTTCCTGTTTCTGCTGTCTGATCCTATCAGCGGTTTAAAAAACATGTAGCCATACGGCATGTGTTTTATGCTTCCAATGAGAATTATCAGGGAAAAAGGAAGGGTGCGTCATATATTTTCGAAAACGTTTCGAATCAAGTTTTCTTCACTAAATTGCTGACAAACATAGTATTGACAATTACTTAAGAACGTTTTATTATAATAATACGAAATATTACGAAAACGATTTCGTACTGGAGGCTTACCTTGGTAACGCTGAAGCAAATATCGCAAATATGCGGTATTTCGATTTCTACAGTATCGAAGGCTATGAACGGCCAGCCGGACGTCAATCCGGCCACAGCCGAACGTATCCGGCAGGTGGCTCGCGATTTGGGATATCATCCCAACGCAGCCGCTCGTTCTCTTAAGACCAAACGGTCATATCTTATTGGTGTTTTGTTTGCCGATCAGATAAACCATGAATATTTTGCAAATGTTCTTAACAGCATCCGCAATACAGCGACAGATCTTGGCTATGACATCGCATTTGTCAATGACCGGGTCGGTAATTCGAAAATGAGTTTCTACAATTATGCCGCTTACCGGAATTGTGACGGTGTCATAATCATGGAGGCACGATTTGAGGATCCCGATGTTGTTGAGCTCGCAGCCAGTGATTTGCCGATCGTTGTATTGGACCATGTTTTTTCCGGGTGTGTATCGGTCATGACGGACAATGTGGAGAGCATGGTAGAGATAGTCCATTATCTTGTCGGCAAAGGCCATCGGAAAATCGCATTTATCCACGGTCAGGAAAATGGTTTCATCACTCAGAAGCGTATCGCAGGATTCTATAAAGGTTGTATGGAGCTGGGCATCCGGACACCCGAAGAATACATCATCAGCGGGAAATACCACGATCCGGATGAGAGCGCCACTGCGACTGAAAAACTTCTTTCACTTCCGGATCCTCCGACTTGCATCATTTATCCGGATGATTACTCATATCTCGGGGGAATGAGCGTGATCGAGAAGCGCGGGCTTTCGATCCCGGATGATATAAGTGTGGTCGGGTTCGACGGTATCGACCTTTCTCTGCATTTGCGGCCGCAACTGGCCACTTACCGCCAGGACGCAGTGATGATTGGCAAGCAGGCAGTAATGAAACTTGTCGAGCAGATCGAACAGCATGGCAAAAAGCATGAAGAGCAAGTATTTGTCAAAGGCTCTTTCCAGTCTGGAGGCTCTGTAAAACAGATCGACTGATATTCGGACTGGATGACGGGTGGGGACTTCGGACAGACCAGAGTGTGCAGTGATGACTTCTGATCAGGACGGGACCGCATTGGCGGTTGAGATAGAGAGTAAAACGGAACTTCCCTTCAGGGCGGGAAAGGTATTCAAACCGAACCGTACCGCGTGTGTTATTCCTGCGAAATGGAAGTGCCGTTTCAGGCTTTTTCGTGAACTGCAGGCGGGAGCCCGTCACATTACACCAAATATTATATGAAAGGAGTAATATAATGAAGAAGAAGCTCATTTCACTACTGCTGGTATTGGTTCTGACAGCCGGCATCCTGACAGTTCCTTCTCTGGCAGATACAAATGACAATGGTACATTTGCGTATCTGATGTATGCCGATGCATCCTGGACGAACCAGTACTGGGGCAATGATGACCCAGACAGCGGAATCACGGCGACTAACGCAGACATCACCGGTCCCGGAGAATATACGGTCGGACTCGATTTCACAGGAACGGAGGCCGGTGAGGCAAAAGGCATAGCTTTTACGGCACTTGGCATCGATCGCGGTGAGCTTATCTATCCCTACTCAACGATCGAGCTTAAGTCGATCAGGATCAACGGAGAAGAAGTAGAGTTTACAAAAGGATACACGAGTTCTGATGATGGTATCACCACCCGTATGAACATTTTCAATGAATGGGTGGCAGAGCTCCCTTACGATGCGAGGAGCTTTGACAATGATATTTCTGATGCTTCGCCCGTTATCGTATCAAAAGATGCATTCGCTTCTGTCAAGACCATCGAGATATCTTTCAAACTGCATGAACCCTCGGATACAGCATATCTGATGTATGCCGATGACTCCTGGACATACCAGTATTTTGGCGGCGATGCCGAAAACGGTATCATTGCAAAAAATGCGACGATAACCGGGCCGGGTACATACACGGTTGGGCTCGACTTTACACAAACTGAGGACAAAAAGGCAGAGGGTCTTGCTTTTAGCGCACTCGGAGTCACCAGCGGTGAAAGGATCTTCCCTGGCTATTGTATAAACATTAAAGACATCAAGGTCAATGGCAAGTCAATAAGCTTCAAAAAAGGCTACACAAGTTCAGACGATGGGATAGTGACCCGTATGAACATTTATAATGAGTGGGTCGGGGAGCTTCCCTGGAATGCCAGATCTTATGACGGAGAAGTCGATGATGCCGGTTGGATAATTATCGACAAGGAGCTGTTTGATTCCGTTGAGACCGTTGAAGTAACATTTGATTATGCACAGCCTTCGGCTGAAGCGTATATCATGTTTGCTGATACGGCCTGGGAATATACATACTTCGGTGATCCTGTCGATACTGGTGTTGCTGCGACAAAGGCAACAGTTACACACCCGGGTATCTACAAAGTAGCTCTTGATTTCACGGGAACAGAAGAAAAGGCAGCTTCTGGCGTTGCATTTACCGCACTCGGTATTAAGAATGCTGAGATATCGCATCCCGGATGGTTCATAAATATTGAATCCATTAAGGTCAACGGAGAAGAAATAGAATTCACAAAAGGATATACCAGTTCGGATGACGGAAAAGAAACCCGCATGAACATCTATAACGAGTGGGTCGGGGAACTTCCTGAGAATGCTCGCTCCAACCAGGGTCTGGAGGATGCAGGCTGGATAATCGTCGACAAGGAGGCATTTGCCTCTGTGGAGACCATGGAAATCGTATTTGCTTTTGTCCGCGGTGAAAGGCCCAAGAAGGACGATGGCCCGGAGATCGATATAGATGAAGCGCTGGCTGCCGACTACAACGCTTACTTCGGAATCCAGACAGAAAACTATATCTTCCGTAATCCATGGAACGAAGCGAATTATGGAAAGCATACAGACAACTTTACTCATCTGACCGGATGGGATGACGACAACAACCAGGTTGATTACGGCGGATCCTTCACTGATGCTTTGGTCAACGGCAACGGCACATTTACGGTGGGTGTCGATCTTGGCTCCATGGGGCTGGGTTCAGATACCTTCATACGCATGCTTTTTGTATCCACCGATATACCCAGTGTGCTGTATGATAAAGGCCATATAGATATCAGTGATGTAAAAACGTCCTTTGACGGCGGAAGAGCCCAGACGAAATACACTGTCAATACAGATGGCGAGTTCATACAGATCGACATCCTCAACGAATACACCTCCACCGGTACGGAAGCTATTGCCTACAGCATGCCGGACAAGGGCATCACGATCACCTTCACAGTTACCGGTCTGAGCAAAGATGCCGGTGTACAGGAAGAGACGACAACACCCGAACCTTCAACGCCAACTGAACCTGCTCCCTCCGGAGAACTGCCGAAGACCGGCGGACTGCCGGGAGAACTCATATATGTAACAGGTTTTGCTGTTGCATCACTTGGAGTATTCCTGAAGGTAAGGAAAGATAAGAAAGTCTGATGTCAATAAGGGAAGGTGCGGTCCCCTGGGGGGCCGCGCCTGCGGTCCCTTTATCATCGCCTTTACGATACATGATCCCAGCTTTATCGTTTAAGGAGAATACATGTTATGAATAAAACGGCTATACAACCGAAAGGACTCAATATCGCAAAAGAGCTTAATACTTCAAAACCGTCAACGATACTGCACGGTATCCTTCGCATATGTTCATTGATCTTATGTTTGAGCATGTTTTTTCCCGGACTTAATCCGGCACGCATTTCGAATCTGATAAACAGAAATATTTCATTGTTCACGACGGGGTTATCGTTTTCAGACCTTACTACCAAGTTCAATGCCATGTTCAGGCAGGGCGCAGTGGATAAATCCACGTTCGTATTGCTGAGCGCAGCATCTGTCGTCATCATTGTCGGTACGGTCCTCTGCGGGATCGGCGGATGTATGTCACTTGGCAACAACCGTATGAAGTTGCGTGGTATCTGGTTTCCTATTGTAGGATCCCTGATAGCCTCCGGCGGTCTTGTTGGTATTTACAGGTCTTACCTGCAGCTTCAGGCTTCCAGAGGCGCAAAGCGTGCGCAGGTGGTATTCCCCTCAGTTTTCTACTTGTATATTGGTCTTTTGGGCCTTATATTACTGGTCAGCCTGATAATACTTTTGACTGAGAGGCGGCTCGAAAAGGAAGACAAGATGGAGATGCCCGAGAAATATTCACTCTTTCTTATGCTGCTGCCCATCATAATCCTGGCATTCATATTTTTATATCTTCCGCTCTATGGATGGCGTTATTCATTTTTCGATTACAAGGCTGGCGGCACTTTGAGCCGCGAAAATTTCGTAGGGTTCAAATGGTTTACGATCCTGTTCCGGAATCCTGCGACAGTCAGAGATATAGTGCGTGTTTTGCGTAATACCTTAGTGATGAGTGGTCTTGGCATCCTGACAAGCTGGGTGCCTATGGCATTTGCGATCCTCCTTAATGAAATAAGAAGCAACCGCTTCAAACGTTTAGTTCAGACAGTAACGACTATTCCCAATTTTATCAGTTGGGTCCTGGTCTATGCGATCGCCCTTGCGATTTTCAGTACAGAGGGCTTTTTGAATTCATTCCTTGAGCTTTTCAATGCCAATCAAAATACGAACTGGCTGATGAATTCAGACCATATGTGGACAAAGATGCTGCTTTGGGGCATGTGGAAGAGCCTCGGCTGGAGCGCTATCGTTTACATAGCTGCAATCGCGGGCATTGACCAGGAGCTGTATGAAGCCGCTAAGATAGATGGTGCGGGCCGTTTCCAGAGAGTCTGGCATATCACGGTGCCAGGTCTCATGCCGACGTATCTGGTGCTTCTGCTGCTTACGATAGCCGGAGCTCTCAGCAACGGTCTTGAACAATACCTTATGTTCCAGAACGCGAATAACAAGGACGTTATAGAAGTCCTGGATCTGTACGTTTACAACATTGGTATAGACGGAGGCAGGATCCCGCTTTCAACTGTTATCGGAATGAGTAAATCTCTGATCAGCATCACCCTGCTGTTGTTTGCAAACAGATTGTCCAAGTTTGTTCGCGGCGAAGGAATAATTTAGGAGGTGCAGGATGAACAATTTAACGGAGCTCAATTCTAAAACTGCCCGCCGTTCCGGATTCCGCAGGCGTCCGGGGGAAGTTGTTTTCGATGTGGTCAATGTCATAATGTTTACACTGTTTATGCTGCTTTGCGTATTTCCGTTTTACTACCTGTTTATCAACACCATTTCCGACAACGACCTCGTAGTAAAAGGCGCAATTACGTATTATCCCATCGGGATAAACTTTTCCAACTATATTGCACTAAAGGAAGTCAGCGACCTTGGCAACGCTTTCATTGTGACGATAACGAGGACCATCGTCGGGACGGCACTGATGGTGGTTGCAAGTGCCCTGGCCGGATATCTTGTTACCAAGAAGAAGCTTTGGAAAAGAAGTTTCTGGTATCGCTACATCGTCATCACGATGTATTTCAACGCCGGTTTGATCCCCTGGTACATGAATATGCTGATGCTGGGTCTGACCAACAACTTTATGGCATACATAATCCCGGGTATCGTAGCGCCGTTCAACATAATCCTTGTAAAAACCTACATAGAATCTATCCCTGAGGAACTGGAGGAAAGTGCATTCATAGACGGCGCATCGACATTTACGATTTTCCGGAAAATCATATGGCCTCTTTCGAAGCCTATCCTCGCCACGATAGCGATTTTCGGAGCGGTCGGTAACTGGAACTCATTCCAGGATTCGCTGATACTGATGAAGGGTGCACCTCATCTTTTTACACTGCAGCATCGGCTGTATGTCTATCTCGTTAAGGTCTCCGACCTGGAAACTGTTATGGCAGGCGGTGCAGGCACCACAATGGTGCTGGAAAACACTCTGAATTCCAAAGTTGTCAAGTATACCATTGCGATGGCGACAATAATACCTATACTGCTGGTATACCCCTTCATGCAGAAGCATTTTACCAAGGGTATCATGCTTGGAGCGATAAAGGGATGATTTTGACGAAAGCTCACATAGCCGGGCACGTGTTCCGGATATGAAAATATTAAATGAATGAAAGGGTGCTCTGAATGAAAAAGTGGAAAGGAATCAAAGGGATCGTATCCATGATCCTGAGCCTGATGCTGATTTTCACCATGGTGTTCGGGATCACCGGCTGTTCCAGTGGTGATGAACCAGTAGACGGTGATCCGGTGGAACAGGGAACAGGAGGCGGGTCGACGTCTGATCCGAATGGCGGCCAGACGTCTGCAGGCGGCAAGCAAGGTCAGTCATCCGATGGAACGACGGCAACTGACCAGCCTGCCCCGGGAGGTACATATGGTGAGACAGGTGCTGAAGTTACTGATGATCAGCCGATAATCCAGGAAACAGAAGGTACCGGAGAGATAGAGGTAGTGGAAAGTACGGAGGTGGCTGAAAAGCCGGAACAGTTGATCACGCTGGATGTGTATTCGCAGCTTGCCAACTGGAGCGGATTCCAGACCGGCTGGTATGCTGCACTGCTGGAGGACAAATTCAATGTAAGGCTGAATATCATACCCGACTCTGAAGGCACTTATGAAACGCTTGTAGAATCAGGCGACATGGGCGACATCATCGTATGGGGTGACAACGGTGCCGATTACAAGAATGCTGTGCAGCTCGGGCTTCTTTACGACTGGGAAGAAGGCGATCTCTGCAAGACCTACGGACCGATGATCTGGAAGAATGCACAGATTGCTCTTGAGACCAACAGAAAGATCTCGGGAGACGGACACATCTATGGTATAGGCCACAACCTGGCGGCTACCAAGGATGACCATGCCAGCTTCTTCTACACATGGGATATCCGGTGGGATCTGTACAAGCAGCTCGGCTACCCGGAAGTAAAGAATCTTGACGATTATTTTGATGTTCTGAAGAGAATGAAGGAAATCTGCCCGAAAGATGAAAACGGCAGGGAAACATATGCAGTATCTCTCTGGCCTGACTGGGATGGCAATATGGTGATGTATGTCAAGTCGATGGCTACAGCATATTACGGCTATGACGAACTGGCTGTGGGTCTGTACAATCCTAAAAATGGTGAATTCTATGACGCACTTATGCCCGACGGACCATACCTGGAAATGCTGAAGTTCTTCAACAGGCTTTATCAGCACAATCTTCTCGATCCCAACTCCATGACCCAGACGTGGGATCAGATGTCCGATAAGGTCAAAGCCGGCGGTACATTCTTCTCAATATTCAACTTTGCCGGATCATCCACCTATAATACGACCGAACACATGCAGCAGAATAAAATGATGCTTTCGCTGGTGCCGAAGGACGCTGCTCCGGCTGTTTACGGCATGAGCCTGCTCGGCGGCAACCGTGTCTGGTCGATCGGGGCATATACAGAATATCCTGAGCTCTGCATGGAGATCCTCAACTACCTCTACACGCCGGAAGGAGCGATGACTATCTGGTATGGTCTGCCAGAGCTGATGTGGTATTATGATGCAAACGGAAATACCCACTTTACTGATCTTGGTCTGAGATGCAACCGCGATCCGCAGTATGATCTCGGCGGTGTTACGTGGACCAGCCGCGAAACAGGCAGAACATATCAGCTTGGTGGTAAGTTTACCGATGGTATGCTCCAGATCAACAACACGACCTGGGTAATCGACACCAGGAACCCGGATTCAAACGGTGAGACATTCAACAAGGATTCATGGCGCAGTATGGCAGGTCCTGCTCAGAGCGCAATTGAAAAGGATTGGCGTGACTTCTTCGGTGTCACAACCATCGATGAATACATGAAGAAGGGCAAATATACAGTAGTTCCCGGAACATCCTATTCTGAGCCTAAACGTTCCGATGAACTCGAACTTATCTGGACACAGGTCACACAGGCAATCAAACAGTATTCATGGCGGGCTATTTACGCCAAGAATGACGGTGAGTTTAACTACCATGTAGAGCAGATGATCAAGATCTGCAATGAATACGGTTATGATCAGGTCCGTGAATGGAGCCGACAGCAAGCTGCAACACGCTACAGGCTGCAGGTCGCGGAGAACTGATACCGTAGTGACTGCTTGAAAAAGGCGAAGCGAAAGATATCCCTCTCTGTAAAGCGGGGGATATCTTTTGGGTTGAGGACCTGTTTTCATGGGTATATCGTCTAAAGAAGAGACCGGATCAGATGGAGACAGTATTTTGGCTTCAGGAGGGCAGATATATCTGCTGCCGCGCTGTGACACCCCTGTCCGCAGCGCAGTTCATTCACCGAAAATTGCCCGGACAGAAATGTTATAATGTAGATATGCGTCAGATGCGGGAATTTTTTGACCCGCACAGGAAAAAGAACGGAGGCTGGTTATTGGCTAAATTTTTCTCATATGAAAGTAAAACTGCACAGGTCCTTGCCCGCATCTGGGATCTGTTGTTGCTGAATTTCCTGTTTTTACTCGGTTCGCTGCCGATCCTGACATTTGGTGTATCTGCGATAGCTGCTTACAGTGTAATGATGAAAGTAATCGAGGACAGGGATACCGGCATCGTTAAAGAATACCTCCGCGCTTACAGGGCGAATCTGAAGCAGGGGATGGTACTGTCAGGCGTGACCATTATCCTGATCATAGCAGTCGGAGCTGACTTCTTCCTGTTTGAAAATGTCAATGGCAACCCGCTGATATTTCTGATACTGGGCATTTTGAGTCTGGTACTGTTCCATGTACACTTTTTTTATGCTTTTGCTCTTGCGGCAAGGTATGACAACACGATTTTCCGCCACCTGACAAATTCGAGGATCATATTTTCCCGCTTCCTGGTGCGGTCACTGATTTGTACTGCCCTTGTCGCTTTCGAAGTATGGCTTTTTTTCTTCTATGACTGGCTGCTTCTCTATGTCGGCGTGTTTATCGCGCCGATGCTGATAATCGGGACCAAGAGCGCTTTTGCCATAAAACTTTTCCACGAGATCGAAGCAGAAAACGGAGTTGCAGAAGGAAACCAGGACATGAGTGACGGGGACATGGATGACGAAGACTTGAGTGGCGAGGAGTAGCCCATACTGATCTGGCCGCCGAATGAAGCGATATTGAATTCCGCATACGGAATATTGTATATTATAATAGCTATTATCAGAATAAGCTAATAAATATGATAGGAGACAGATACAGATATGACTAAAAGATGCACTAATAAGAAGAGCCAGGGATTTATACTGAATACATCATCTGATTACTTCCAAAACATGGGCGTGGATGTGATGGCCTTCAGCGACATTTATCCGGAAGGGCATCAATCCGGCGTAAGCATTATCATGCATGGCAACCGCGTTGCTACGAACGGTGATATACGCTTTGAACAGACACCGGGGCAGTGGCAGCCGGTACCAAAGCAAATCAGCCGTGAGGTGGACGAAGATTCCAATACGATCACCACTACACTGTGTTACCCTGACAGGTCAAGGCATCTGAAAGGTTTCAACCCGATGATCTATCCGGATTTCGAGTTCAATTACAAGGTCATCGTCAAGGGTGAAGGAGAGTCGGTGAAAATCACTGTGGACCTGGACAGGCCCATACCGGAGAAGTTTGCTGGTAAAATATGCTTCAACCTGGAACTTTTCCCCGGCGCTTTGTTCGGAAAGCCGTGGATAATGGACGATAAGCACGGTATCTTCCCCGAGCAGCCCAACGGTCCTGTGATAAGGAAACCTTCCAACCTCCTACATACCGGGGATTTCAGCCAGCCTGATGCAAAGGCGGATATAGAGCGCCTGACCGGCGGCAACAAGGGGTACAGTCCTATTGTCGCCGACGATATCATCGCCGAGCCTTACGCTGTTGGGAAGCGTTTTGTCGTAAGACCTGACGATCCTTACAACCGTTTCATCGTAGAAAGCAAAGGCTCTGAGCTTAAGCTTTATGACGGACGTATGAACCACAACAACGGCTGGTTCGTGATAAGCAGTGAGGTGCCGCCAAATGTAACGGAAAAAGCGATCCAGTGGACTATAACGCCGAATGTCGTAGATAGCTGGTTACATATCCCTGTTGTCCAGGTATCGCAGGTAGGATATCACCCCAACCAGGCGAAAATAGCAGTCATCGAACTCGACAGGCGAGACAGCAGGCGCAGCAAAGCGATGCTTATCAGAATAACAGAGAATGGGGAAGAAGAGGTTCTCTCGGCTGAAGCGCAGGAATGGGGACGTTTTCTCCGCTACAATTACCTGAAATTCGACTTCACTGACATAAGGGAAGAAGGTTTATATAAAATACGCTACGGCACATCGGAGACATCCGTTTTCCGTATCGCCGGGGATGTATACGACCGTGGTATCTGGCAGCCGGTGCTGGAATACTTCCTTCCGATACAGATGTGTCACATGAGGGTAAGTGAGAAATACCGCGTATGGCATGGGCTTTGCCATGATGATGACGCCCGGATGGCCCCGGTGGATCATAACCACTTTGACGGATATGTGCAGGGTCCTTCCACGCTGACTCAATACAAGCCGGGAGATGTGGTCCCTGGCTTGAATGTCGGCGGGTGGCATGATGCTGGAGATTTCGATCTTCGTGTGGAGTCGCAGTCCGGTGAATTCTATATACTGACCCTGGCATACGAGGCTTTTAATGTAGACTATGATGTGACCACCATCGATCAGGAGAAAAAAATAACCGAGATCCACCAGCCTGATGGCAAAAACGATATACTGCAGCAGATCGAGCACGGAGTTCTTTCTGTGGTGGCTGGATATCGCGCATTGGGCAGGCTCTATCGCGGCATTATTAGCAACGACCTGAGGCAATATGTCCATCTTGGCGACAGTGCGACCATGACAGACGGCATCAAAGGAAATGATGATGATCGATGGGTGTTCACAGAAGACAATCCCGTGAGGGAATTGACGACTGCCGCTCATCTGGCTGCGGCCTCCCGTGCATTGAAGGGATTCAACGATGAGCTGAGTGATGAGGCATTACAAATCGCACGTGAAATCTATAAAATCACGGATGGGACTGGCAATGCCGCTACAGCGAAGCTGCATGCGGCTGCCGAATTGCTCATCAGCACCGGTGAACGGGAGTACAGGGACTTTCTTTTGTCGCAAACTGATCTTATAGTCGATAATATAGAAAAAACGGGCTGGTTTATCGGTCGGACAGAAAAAGCCATCAATGATACCGGCTTCACAAAGGCGATACGGAGTGCGTTACCGGGTTTGAAGGAGAAATACGAGCAGCAGAGCGCCGAAACGCCTTACGGCATACCCTATCGACCGCACATATGGGGAGCGGGCTGGATGATCCAGAGACTGGGCTTCCAGTACTATTACCTATATAAGGCTTACCCTGATATATTCAGCCCCGATCTGATTTTCAATTCATTGAACTTCGTTCTGGGATGCCATCCGGGCTCCAATGCTATTTCATTTGCGTCCGGAATAGGAGCAGAATCGGCGACGGTAGGCTATGGGCTCAACCGTGCCGACTGGTCGTATATCCCGGGCGGCGTGATCTCGGGGACTGCACTGATACGCCCGGACTTTCCGGAGCTGCTGACATTCCCGTACCTTTGGCAGCAGACGGAATATGTGCTGGGAGGGGGTTCTTCCTGCTTCATGTTCCTGGTGCTTGCAGTGCGGCAGATATTGAAGGAAGAGTAATGTATCAACAGCCGGTCATTGGGAGCTGAATATTTGATGAGAGATATCTGATCAAACAGCGTGCCTCGGTATTTGACGAAGGATGTAATTCACCCGCAAATCTGATCAGACACTTGAAAGAGCTGCAGGGCATTCGAACACAGAAGTCCCTGGCAGCTCTTTTTGTAATCGGTTGCAGTCGGGCCATTCCTATGCGCAGTAAAACACACTCGCCCGGATGGATACAGATGTGTCAAACAAGGAATTATCATTTATTTGCCGAAATAATGTAAAGGATCAGACTGGGGTGGTGAATAGCTGTGGCGCATAAAAAGCCGATACATGAAACCGATCTGTACGAGCCTATCCGGGAGTATCTCGAGGAGTTGGGATACGAGGTCCAGGGAGAAGTGAAAGGATGCGACCTTGCCGCGGTCATGGGGGATGACCTGATCGTGGTGGAGATGAAAACATCTTTCAACCTGAAGCTTCTTAGCCAGGCAGTCAAACGCCAGAGGGTGACTGATTCGGTTTATGTGGCAATACCGTATCCAAAGGGCGGCAAGAGGACCGCTGCGTGGAGAGACATGTGCATCCTTTTGCGCAGGCTCGAGATAGGGCTCATAACGGTCGACCTGGCCAAAGACGGCGGAAGGGTGGAGGTGCATTTCCACCCCCATACCTTTGACCGCCTTAAAAGCCTTCGTGCGAATAAACGGGTAAGGTACAGCATTATAAAGGAAGCTGAGGGAAGAAGCGGACACTACAATACGGGAGGAACCACCAGGACCAGGCTGATCACAGCTTACAGGGAGCAGGCGATCCATATAGCATGCTGCATGATGAGATACGGCGACATGTCCCCTGCTCAGCTGCGGAAAATTGGCACAAGCCCCAAAACACCGAATATATTGAGAGACAATTATTACGGCTGGTTCACCCGGGTGTCGCGGGGGATTTACAAACTTGAGGATTCTGCACGCGAATTTCTGGAGGAATATCCTGAACTGGCAGAACATTATATGAACTTGATAGCGGAGATGGAACAAACGCGATCTTTGGAAATGAATGAAAACCAGTGTGAATGATCAGCGGAGGAAATAAAGCATATCAGAGACATCCTGTTTGTATAATCCTGCTGAAGAGCTAACCAGGCTTGTCAAACAGACTATGCCGGGATGAACGGTGGCGCCGGAGCGAAGCGGCTAGCGACTTTATGATGCTTGTCTGTAGCGTTTTCAGACTTCGGGTGACTGGCCCCGCTGACTATCAACTTTTCTACGTTTGTCAGTGGTGCTTTTGGGTTTCTGGACACGTGGTATTGAGGATAGCCAGCTTTCGAGCGTTTGCCCCTGCTGATTTTCAGCGTCTGACGGTACCTTTTCGGACTTCTGGCACACCGTGTTCCTTTGGTTTTCAACTATTCGGCCTTCGTCTGTACCATTTTTGGATTTCTGGGCGGCGGACTTTCCTGTTTTTTAGCTTTTCGGCCCTCGTCTGTACCGTTTTTGGATTTCTGGGCACGCAACTGTACCGTTTTTCAACTTTTGGGTACATAAATCAACTGATTCCCGAGTTATGTGAACCGTTTCTCGGAAAAAACGAGTTTTTGGCTTATTTTTTTGCCCAGAACTTGAAAAACGGTACAAAAAAACTCAATAAACCGGAAAACCAGGTTATTTTTCACCAGGGTATTTTTCAAACATTGAGCTCACGCCTGGTACAGTATTAAGGCTCACATCTGGTCAAACATCAAAGTTCATGCATGGTCCGGCGTCGAAGCTCACGCCTGATCCAGCATCAGAGCCAGCAACTGACCTGGTATCAAAGTTTGTATCTGGCCCGGCATCAGAGCCAGCAACTGGCTAAACATAAAAATCAGCACATAATAAGGACCGTTTGAAATGCGGATTCCTCTTTGAAAGACAAACTTCCGCGTTCAGGATCTCACCGTCTTTGCAAAATTTAATACCACTGCTACTATTTTGGGGTGGAAATTACTTTTTCAAATGAGTGTAATTTAGAGGGATAAACTAACTTCTCAAAATGGGTTGACACAGCATTATTCTGCTGTTATACTATCATAGTGTCGAGAGCAGACAGACTGTTCTGACACCTGCAAAAACAATCACATTCATATTGATGCTGGTGTAGCTCAGTTGGTAGAGCAGCTGACTTGTAATCAGCAGGTCGGGGGTTCGAGTCCGTCCACCAGCTCCAAAACCCTTCAAAACAGTAGTTTTGAAGGGTTTTTTCATGTTTTTGGATGACATGCTGATTTTGGTTTTGACATGTTGATTTCCTGACATGCTGATTTTCAACTTACGACAATATGGAAATATTGGAGGTAAGTTTATGAAGAAAAAGGGAAACGGCAAGCAGGAAAGCGTCAGCGTAAAAAATACGGCAAGCCAGCTGGATTTGCGAAAGCTTTATCAGTCTTTTTTAATCGACCAGAGATGTAATGGAAACTCTCCGAAAACATTAAGGTATTATGAACAAAACATAACAAGGTTTTTAAAATACCTCGAAGAGAATTTTGGTTCTACGGATTTATTGCCGTCCCTGCTGGATCAGGTAAAACAATACACTCTTTATTTGAAGAGTTCCCATAAAATTGATCCAGTGAGTGGTCTTAAAAAAGATGAATACTTGTCCAGTTCCACAATCAGGACGTATGTAAGGGCTGTAAAATGCTTTGTATCATGGCTTGGGAATGAAGGGTTTATAGATGAATTTTTGGCAAGAAAAATAAAGCTTCCCAAAGCGACAAAAAAGGCTATCGAAATATTGGACGAACAGGAAATTGATATGATAATGAATTACTTGAAACAAAAAAAGACCAACCATTACAGGGATCTGGCAATCTTCTGCTGCAGTCTTGAGCTGGGAGCACGTCTCAGTGAAATAACTTTTTTGAAAATCAAAGATGTCCATTTGGAACAGGGAATTTGCAAAGTGCTTGGGAAAGGGAATAAAGAACGTTATATAACATTTGGAAGGAGTTTACAAAAAATATTGTCCAAATATATATATCAGGAAAGACCAGAACCTTTTAATGACAAGGTCGAAAGCCTGTTTTTGAAATCAGATGGGAAACCAATCACAACAACAACGATTGTGCAGCTTTTTAGGCGTATAAAGAATGCAACAGGTATTGAAAAGCTACATCCGCATTTGATGCGTCATACCATGATAACAATGAGTTTGGCAAAGGACAGCAACATATTTGCTTTGAAGCAGAAAACAGGTCATTCAAGTTTTGAAATTATGGGAAACTATCTTCATATGGCGGAAGGTCTTGGTAATATGAAAGCTAATGGTATTTCGGTGCTCGACAGTTTGAGTTTTAAATAACAAAAAAGTTATTTCAATTTGCCGTACAGCATTCGCTGTTCGGTTTTTTTGTTTGAATAACGGAAAAACCCCGACGCTCTCGATCGGGGCTTCCAGAGACTATGACATTACGTCCTACGGTCTCTATTACAATTTTTATTTCTACCCACGTTGTTGCTGTGGGGATTAATCATATTATTACCTTCAATTTAAGTATAATACCTACATCATGGTATGTCAAATACATTTTTTAACTTATCTTGTATTTTAGTAAAATCTCTTGGATCAATACTTCCGCACTTATTTGCGCTTAATCTGGCTTTGCTGACAAATCTCAATTCTTCACATTGAACAACTGAGTCTTTGTCCAGAAAACTATACGAAATTGCTTTTTTGGGTATTGTTCTGCCTGGTCTGAACATTTTATTATTATCTGTTGTATTCGAGTATAGTAAGTGCCAACTATCATAATATGGCACATGACTACTTGGCTTGATTTTCCCTTTTGCATCTGTAATACACGCAACTATTACTTTTCCAGTCCTATTAATAAAGTTGTTTGATACGACCAAGACAGGTCGTTTTTTATTTTTTTCCTCCCCGATATTATAGCCTAAATCACATTCCCAAATCTCACCTTGTAAAACTTGCTTTCTCTTTATACTATTATAATATGATATTTTGTGGTAATGTAGC